>ERZ1106919.1130-NODE-1130-length-18570-cov-3.166406_pt1 | contig 18570 bp, 11 predicted proteins | sample MGYA00403654_ERZ1106919 | MGnify/ENA primary metagenome ERZ1106919 (study PRJEB35170, sample SAMEA104062450) | human gut metagenome | biome: human gut; feature: human-associated habitat; material: faeces | place: Denmark | collected 2012-10-08 ... | reverse complement strand
CGCTCTTCCGATCTCATCCACCCTCGAATTGAAACGTTTCCCATTTTCGTCATGATCGCGGTCTTTTGATTTTGTTCCCCGATATAATATGCCGGCATAGAAATCATAAAAGGATGTTGCCGAAATTTCTCTGTCACACTCCAAAACGGAAAGCACATTTTAAGTGTCAGAAGTATCCAGACTATCTTTCTCCAGTAATGACCGAGCCTTTTCCCCATTATTTTTTGTACAACATATGCCATAAATGCGACTATGCCTATTGAAAGATTCCACTTTATGATAAATGCCATCTGTAACTATATCCTCTACACCACTTTTTCTATTTTTGTCTGTCAATAAATTCCTGCAATTGCTTAACCTCTTTTGAGCTAAGTTTTTCTCCATCATACAGTGCCGATGCGAATTTTGCTAATGACCCTTGAAACATTTTATCTAACATGTTTTTTCCAACCGTGCCTATATAATTTTCTTTTTCTACTAATGGTACATAAAGATTTGATTTCCCGTTCCTCACTTTTTGAATAAATCCTTTTTTTTCCAAACGAGTAAGCAATGTTAAAATGGTACTCGGTGCAACATTTTTCTCTACATTCAATTTTTCTTCAACTTGAAATCGACTGACAGGTTCCTCATATTCCCATATAATCATCATAATTTCCTGTTCTGATTCTGGTAATTTTTTCATTTCTACTCTCCGCTTTTCTCTACTTTGATCAGATTATAGCATATGTTCCAGAAGAATGCACTTCAAAAGCACCGGCCAAATGGTCGGTGCTTAAATAATGGTTTCATCAAAAATGGTTCATCTTATACCACACATAAATATGCAAAATATCCTGCATAGCATAAAAGCATAACGACACCACACGTTTTCCGTAATTCCCTGTTCTTGTACGTCCCAATCCATAAAACCAGACCTGCCAAAATTGCGATTCCTGTGTCTACAATAAATTTAGTTTCAAATGGCACAGGACAGATCAGTGCGGCTGTTCCAATTACAAATAAAATGTTAAAAATATTGCTTCCGACAATATTTCCGATTGCAATCCCTGCATTTCCTCTTTTTGCCGCTGTCACAGATGTTACCAGCTCCGGAAGGGATGTTCCGAGAGCAACAATCGTCAGTCCGATAAAACGCTCACTCATTCCAAAGTATCGTGCAATCTCGGTTGCCCCGCTGACGGCAAAATCACTTCCTTTTACAACCAGGACGCCGCCTGCCACCATCAAAAGAAGACATTTCCAGACAGGATAATTTTTCGCTTCCTCCTCTTCCGGATTTTCCCCTTTTTTTGACATTACAAACAAATATCCAAGATATACAAGAAACAGTACCCATAAGACTATGCCCTCGGCAAACGTTACTTTTCCTCCTGTCATTCCGCATATCATTAAAACTACCGTAACAAACATCATAAACGGTATTTCATAAAACAAGGTAGACCTTTGTATTGCCACATTTGTTATTAATGCCGTAAGTCCGAGAATAATAAAAATATTCAAAATATTGCTTCCAACCACATTTCCTATCGTAATTCCTGCGTTCTGCTGCATCGCTGCGGTAATACTTACAGCAGCCTCCGGCATACTCGTTCCCATTGCAACAATGGTAAGTCCGATAATCAGCTGGGGAATTCCAAACTTTCTTGCTATGCTTGCAGACCCTTCCACAAACCAGTCTGCTCCTTTTACCAGAAAAAGGAAACCCACTATCAAAATCCCTGCCTGTAACATCATACGTATCTTCCTCTCTTTCTTTTGCATTCTTTGCAGCAGGTGTTATAGGCATAAAAAAGAGACTCCTACTGCATCTACAGTAAAAGTCTCGCTATTTAATCACTTTCCGAGTTATTGAGTATCAATAGCTGTACTGACGAAGAAGTGAACACGGTTGGCTAGCTACTCCCTTTTATTTTTCCAGTTTATCAAATTTCTTTTTTTTCGTCAACGTTTTTTATTTCTCTTTTTAAAAGAAAAAATAGAGTATGGATTGTTTCCATACCCTTTTGATTTTCACAAATCCTTTGTCTGGTTCTGGTTTTATTACATCATCATTGAGGAAAATCATACCATTATTCTTACACCATGCCGGAATCCATCTTCTGCAAATCCAAAAAACCTCCAAACTGAATCACTCTGTATGATTTCAGTTTGAAGGTTCTGGTCATTCTTTATTCCAGGTTCATGCACAATCCCCAATCCTGGTCATTGGCATACGGATCGGCAAAATCGGTTTTCTGGCCGTTGACGGAATACGGATACAGGTACGCACAGGTCGCTGTTCCATCCTCAAAGAACATGGACAGCACGCCGCGCAGGGAATGCTCACCGCGAATATTATATTCTTCGTTTCCGGTCAGGCGAGCGTAGCGCTTGAAGGTTCGACCGTTTTCTGCACTCCAGTAGTGCGGGAAAGTGTCTCCGAAGACTCTGCGTTTTCCGAACCAGTAGCCGTCCCAATGACGGATTGCAATTTCATGCAGATGGTAGTCCGGCTGCTGGCCGTCGAAGAGTTCGAGGACGGCGATCTGCTGCTCGGCTCCGCGCAGGTATTTTTCTTCCCCGGTCACTTCATAAACCTGAAGAATGACTTCAGCCGCCGGCTGTACGATCGATTGCTCGTAATTTACTTCCGAAGCCGGATAAGCCGTTCCAATCTCAATCAGTTGATCAGCATGACGTCGGAACAGATCTCTTACTGTTTTCAGATCCTCCTGTTCTCCTGCTTTTTCCAGCTCTTGACAGAGCATCACAATCGGCATTTCAATCGGATAAAAACGGAATCCATCCTGTTCATAAAATTTTTCTGTGATACGAACTGCTGTCTTCAGATTTTCTTTTTCTCCCCACAGCTTCCAGCATTCAAGAAAGAATGTCACTGCCCATGGGTAGTTGTAAAGCCGGAAATAGCTGTTGTCCTTTCCGGAACAGTTGCAAACAAGACCTGTTGCTGCATTTACCAGCTCGCGAAGATAGAATGCATGGTACTCACGAAGACTCTGCTCCGCTTTTTCCCGGTCTTTTAAAAGATTCTGCTGCAGTGCCCGTGCAATCAGCACACCCATACCGGTACGCTCCCGTCCGGCATTGAAATCGTTTTCCGGCGTGCAGACGAGAATTTTTTCTTCGTTATCATACGGCAGATAGGCACCCTGCAGTTCTTTGATCTTTCCATGATACTGCTGGTGATCGACGATAAACGCACACCGTTTTGCCGCCAGTGTTTCCGGCCGCTCCTGCACGAGAAGACGGCAGATGGTTTTCACCTCGTCGGCACAGATCGAAAGCACATACTCTCCTGTTTTTTCATTTTCAAACAGATATTCATAAACACCATTTTCCGTCTTTTCCAGCGATGCTCCGTTTACCGTTACCTTTTCTGCCTGAAATACCGGTTCAATGGTTACCTTACTCGTCTCTCCCGGATAAATCACATACTGCTCCGCATCCACCAGAATCACCTGGGAAAATGCTCTTAATTTCTCCCGGAAATCTTCGCGTCCCTGATGCGGAAATACTTTCCACTCCAGCGTCATCGTGTCTCCCGGCGCAAACTCCTGTGCAGACGGATGCAGCCAGAAGCAGCCTCTGTCATTGCTCTGCAGTTTCAGATCGCGCTCAATACTGTAAGCAGAAAGACTGCCTTTTGTGAGCACCATTCCCAGATGCGGAGCCGCACCACCCATGCGGAGCGCCATAATATAACTGGTATTCTCCCCACAGAAAACATGTGCATGGCACCGGTAGTCACGGCAGGTCACACTGTCCGTGTAGCGGTCCTGCAACGGAAATGAAACCCCAATACTTCCGGCATTTGTAAAATACGGATGCGCACCGTTGTAAGAAACCACAATCTTCGTTGTCAGCACATCTCCGTCTTTTTCATTCTGCACCTCAGCCGAAAACTCCGGCGGGCATTTTACCTCGGCGTATGGGAAATCCTCCCGCAGCCAGTTCATCTGTTTTGGATCTTTGGAAAATACAATTTCTTTCACGTTCCCAACTCTCATTTTTTATTTCCCCTTTCGTTTTTTCTTTGATCCCGCTTTTTGAACTCCATGTAAAATTTATTTGCTGCTTTGATCATACTATATCTACATGCTCTTTTCTATATCTCTTTTTCCGTTTTACTTTATTTTTTCTTTCTTGCCGATAGTATTTTTTCTCAATTTTTGCTATACTGAAAATGTATGCGTATCAAACTCCGGCATTGCTCTTTCAAGCTGCCGACACATACATAAACTTCATAAAAGGGGGTATCTTTTTCATGGATACGTATGTCATTTTAAAAGACCTGGCAATCATTATCGTATTCGCAAAATTGTTTGGTATTCTTGCCAGAAAATGCAAGGCTCCGCAGGTTGTGGGCGAGCTGATTGCCGGTATTGTCCTTGGACCCAGTGTGCTGGGACTCGTTCAGCAATCTGACTTTCTCGCACAAATGGCGGAGATCGGTGTCATTTTGCTGATGTTCTCCGCAGGTCTTGGCACCAGCCTGAAGGATCTGCTCCGCACCGGAGTGAAATCCCTGCTGATCGCCTGTGCCGGTGTTTTTGTTCCTCTGGTTCTTGGAGCCGTCTTATACATGAGCTTTTATGGCTTCTCTGCTGTCGGAACGGAAGAATTTTACCACGCTGTTTTTATCGGTGTTATTCTGACTGCAACATCGGTCAGCATCACCGTACAGGCCTTGAAAGAACTCGGCAAGCTGAAAACAGAGGTTGGAACAACCATCTTAAATGCAGCCATCATCGACGATGTCATTGGTATCATTGTGCTGACTGTTGTCATCGGTTTTAAAGATCCGACATCCAATCCGCTGAAAGTAGCAGCCTCCACCATTCTGTTTTTTGCCCTTGCGATTGTGCTCGGTTTTCTCTGCTTTAAGCTGTTCAACCGCATGAACTCCGTATTTCCGCACACCCGCCGTCTCCCGATTCTGGGTCTTGCGCTCTGCTTCGGACTGTCCTACATTTCCGAAAAATATTTCGGCATCGCCGATATTACCGGTGCATACGTTGCGGGCGTTATCCTGTGTTCCCTCGATTCTTCCGATTACATCGAAGAAAAAATGGATATCAGCTCCTATATGATTTTCGGACCGATTTTCTTTGCAAGTATCGGACTCAAAACAACGCTCAGCGGCATGAACGAGAAATTCGTACTCTTTGCCATCTGTTTCGTCATCGTCGGCCTTGTCGCAAAAATCATCGGCTGTGGCCTGATGTCAAAGGGATGCGGCTTTACCTGGGGCGACAGCCTGAAAATCGGTGTCGGTATGATGACCCGCGGTGAAGTCTGTCTGATCGTCGCGCAAAAGGGTCTGAATGCAGGCTTTTTATCCGGCGATTTCTTCAGTGCCGTGATTCTGCTGATTCTCTTCTCGAGTGTTGCAACACCGATTATACTGAAAATCTTATACGCGAAAATGCCGACGGCAAAAGATTCTGCAAAGGCATCCTGACTTTCCTTTTACCAAAACAGGGCGCTGTGCCATTTCCTGCACAGCGCCCTGTTTTTTTCGTATCAACCGGTAAGTTCTGATTTCTTCTACCACAGAATCTTCTCTGCCTCAGCTCCATCCGCAAACGGTCCCGGCATTGCTGCCACGCCGCGGTGCTCGCCAAGATAGTCCTGATCGAAGATAATCGTGCTTCCGTCCGGATCTTCGAATCTCTGCTCCGGCTCGAAGGCGTATCCTAAAATATCACTGTTGATAATTCCCGTCCGGAAATCCTTCAGGAACTCATACACGTTCGTCTTGATGGAATAGTGGCCGTCTTTTTCCACAAGTTCCACCTTAACCTGGTTCTCGTTATCCATAAGATTCTCTTTTTCATTCACACACGCCTTTGCTCCGTTAAAGTAAGCGTTTCCGTTTACCCAAACCGGCAGATGACATTTATTGTGATACGGCTCCAGCTTGCTCATGTCGGCCGGTTTATCCAGCTCAAAGTGGCTGATCCACTCGTCATAGGTCGGATACTCGTCGAACACATGCGTTCCGACCTCCTGGTTATCCTCCATCTTGAAGCCCATGTCCTCAACCGTTTCTGTTTCCTCAACCGGGTAATTCTGGATAAAGATGTTGTTGTAGAACCGGTCATCGCCATGCAGGAATGTCATGAATCCGGCAACCTCGGTACGGTGACGGATGTGATACGGCGTGTAACGGTCTCCTGTTCCGCCGCCAACTGCAGTTAATGAGCCAAGCATCAGATTGTGTACGCAGGCAATACCATCGGTCGCCATACGAACGCTGACCGGTGAGAGCATAATGTTGTTATCGATCAGTGTCGGACCATGGCCAACCTCGATGAAAATATCCTGACTCATCATTGCGCCCTCTGCCTTTGGTGTTCCCTCCGGCGGGCAGTTGTCGTGCAGCAGGTTCTGGGTCAGGCGTGTTCCCTGTGCCTCCCAGTCGCACCAGATGCCCATCGTACAATGATGAATGTGATTTCTTCTCATCACAACATCGATCGCTGCATGCATCTTGATACCGGAAATCTCGGCTCCGCCAAGCTGCTGCATATTGTTGATGTTGTGAATGTGGTTGTCCTCAATGATACTGAACACACCGCCCATCCGTCCGACAATACCGGTCTGCTCACAGTGATGGATGTGGCAGCGGCGGATGATATGGCTTCCGATGTTCTCCTTCGTCCAGCCGTGATACTGGCCGCGGCACACAGCATCACGCTCCATCTGGGTCGGGCTTTTTACGTGTTTTCTGGTAAAGTAATGGTCGTTCTCCGGATCGTAATATTTTCCGAGCGAAATACCGCAGCACTTGCTGTTGCTGACCTCACAGTCCTCAATAATCCATCCCTTCGACCAGTGCGGACCGATCATACCGTCCTGATAAGCAGCCGGCGGCGCCCATGTCGTTGCCGCCTTGCTGACATCAAATCCACTGAACGTAATGTAATTTACGCCTGTTTTCGACGGCATAAAGCAGTTCCGGCGCACGTTGATTTCTACTTTTTCCTCCGTCGGGTTTTTACCCTGGAAGTTTGCGTAGATGACCGTCTGATTTTTCTCTTTGTCCTGCTCGGTATACCATTTGTAAACCGACCACTCCGGCTCCCAGGACGGCGCATAAACCTCGCCCTTGATACACTCCTCGAGCGTCTCTGCCTCGTATAACTGGCGGTCTTTCAGATAAACCGCGCCGGTATGGCGTACCACCGGTGCAAAATACCAGTCACCGCCGACCATTGTCGTGTATGGGTTATAATTGCCAAACACTCCGTTGTCTACACGGCATACCCACACATTATCTTTGTAATGCTCCCAGTCATTCATCGTTTCCGCACCGGTGATCTTTGCGCCGAGCGGCTTCTCACTCTTATAGACGATTCTTGCATCCTCGGTTCCTCCGTTGACCGGATCAACATATTCATGGTAAATACCAGGTGCAACCAGGACTTCATCTCCTGCCTTTGCAATTTTTGCCGCATCGTTGATGAACTTGAACGGCATCTCTTTTGTTCCGTTTCCATTCTTCGGAGCGGAATTATTGACATAGTAAATCATTTCTCTATACTCCTTTTTGTTATAGTAAAACCTGAAAACACTGCAAAAAAGGCTGTGACGCAATCATTCACTCTCTGCGGCTCTGAATTTTTTACGCTATTTTTTTGCGGGTCTATAGAATTTCTTTATGATAATGCTTCTTCCGCAGCCTCTTTTGATGCAAACGGGCCCGGCAGCGGATGAATGCCCTGACGGTTTCCGAAGTAGTCATATCGGAACACGATCGGCGTTCCATCCGGATTCTCATATTTCTGTTCCGGCTCAAATGCCATGCCAAGCGTCTCCGTTGAGATCACTGCACAGGCATTCTGCGGCAGATAATCGTAAACATTGGTCTCCAGTTTCCATTTTCCGTTCTCTTCTTTTACACCGATGGTGATTTCATGCTCGGTATCCACTACAGCGTCCTGTTCCTGCTCTGCCGGCTTCGCCCCATTGAAGTAAACGTTGCCGCCAAGCCATACCGGCAGCTTCTCGTAATACAGATCCGGTGACTTTCCGGAGCCCATTCCGCAATAGCCCTCAAATCTTGCCACGTACTCCTCCAATGTCGGATATCCGCTGTACGGTGCGGTTCCTGCTGTCAGATTTCCGTCATCCCACTCATTATCTCCGGTCAGTTTACGGATTTCTTCCATTCCCGCACGAACCGGCTTCTGGATGAAGATATTATTGTAGAACCGGCAGTCACCGTGAAGAACCGTCATAAATCCGTTGATCTCCGTGCGATGCGGCACATGGTACGGTGTGTAGCGTGGCGACGGCAGCTTTTCGGAGCCATTGTTGACACCGCGGCCGACAGCAGTAAACGATCCCGCGATCAGGTTATGTACTACCGCAACACCCTGCGTTGCCAGCTTCATCGCGCGGTCCGAAAGCAGTACGTTATTGTCCACCAGTGTCGGTCCGTGGGAAATTTCAATAAAGATATCCTCGCCGATACCGTCCATACCTTCTGGATTTGCATTTTCCTCGTTCGGCAGCGTATTGTCATGGAACAGGTTCTGCGTAACACGTGTGCCCTGTGCCTGCCAGTCGAGCCAGAGGCCTCTCGTACAGTGATGGAAATGGTTTCTTCGAATGATCACATCGATTGCTGCATGCATCTTGATGCCGCCGATCTCCGCACCCGCAAGGTTCTGTTTATTATTGATATGGTGAATGTGGTTATCCTCAATAATCGAGAACACACCGCCTAAGTGGCCTACAATACCCGTCTGTCCACAGTCATGGATGTTGCACCGGCGGATGATGTGGCTTCCGATGTTTTCCTTTGTCCATCCCTCCCGCTGCGCCTGGCAGATACAGTCACGCTCCGTCTGTGTGCCATCTTTGAATTTCCATTTGAGCCATTTATTGTCATTGTTCGGCTGTCTGTATTTTCCAAGTGAAATGCCCGAGCACTTCGAATCTGAAATCTCACAATCCTCGATGATCCATCCCTTTGACCAGTGCGGGCCGACCATTCCTTCCTGATATGCCGTCGGCGGAGCCCACTGGGTTGCCGCCTGTTTTACAACAAAGCCGGACAGCGTGATATAACCAATGCCCTCCTTCGATGGATAAAAGCAATTCTCGCGCACATTAATTTCCACCGTTTCCTCATTCGGGTTTTTCCCCTGGAAATTCACATAGAAAACGGTCTCATTCTTCTCTTCGTCCTGCTCCACATACCAGGTGTAAACCGTGAATGCCTGATCCCAGGATTTTTTATAGATCTCCGGCTTTTTCACCTGATCCAGACTTGTCACCTCATACATAGATTTTCCATTCAGATACACTTCTCCGGTGTGTGCCGTGTAGGATGCGATAAACCAGTCACCGCTGACCAGTGTCGTATATGGATTGTAATCCCCAAACAATCCGTTCGAAACGCGCGCTGTCCACACATCACCTTCCAAATGCTCCCAGTTATCCACAATTTCCGCACCGGTAATCACAGCTTTTCCCGGTTCCACAGAACGGTACACAATTCTTGCATCCTCACATCCCGCATTCGCCGGATCTACATATTCCCGATATACGCCAGGCGCTACAAGCACCTCGTCGCCGGGCATTGCAATTTTTGCCGCCTCGGAAATCGTCTGAAATGGATATTCCTTCTGCCCATTTCCGCTTCGCACAGCATTTCCATCTACATAAATCTGCATTTTTCGCTTACCTCTCACTTCTTCACTTTTCATAAACTTTTATTGTGAATTTTCGCCAAAATCACATCACTCTTTTTCCGATTTCTGCCGTTCTTCACAATTTTCATATCTTAACCATAATACAGATCCTCGTAAAACACTACTTATATATTGCCGATCATTGCCCAGATGTTTCGATTTTTTCTATATTTTTTCTCTCTTCTGTTGTATAATACCGTTTATCAGATACGGAGGATTCTTTTGCCATGAAAAACGATTCGACTTCTTTTTTCGAAAACAATCATTTTGCTAACAGCTATGTTTACGATATCTCTATTTCGCATGTCCCCGCCTATTTCGGTCTGCACTGGCATCACTATATCGAAATTGTGCTTGCACAGGATAACGGCATTATCTATGAAGTAAATGGAGAAACCTTTCCGCTAAAGCCCGGTGATCTTCTTTTTATCTGGCCCGGCGAGCTGCACGCTGTTTCCACAACCAACAGAGAACATCGCCTGATCATGCTTCAGCTCGATGCAGATTTTCTGGAAAAACGCGTGGATTTCCAGTCTGTTGCTTATCTTTTTTATCAGATCCGTCTTCTGAATCAGAACAACTTCCCGGAAATCGAAAAGCTTCGCGGATTTCTGACAGAGCTGCGCAGGCTCTCCCTCTCCGGTATCAGTTTTTCCGAACTGCGCGGATGCGTTCTGCTATATCAGTTTTTTATTCTGCTCGGCGAAAATCTCTCCGTGCCGACCGAAACTGCCGCACCGCAAAAAACAGGCCATTCCGCACAGGTACACCGCCAGATGGTTGCTGCATGTACCTGGATCTCAAGTCACTGCACCGAACCGGTTTCCCTGGAAGAAGCATCAAAAGTCGCCGGATTCTCCCGCTGCCATTTTTCCAAGCTGTTCCGCGCATACACCGGCCTCTCCTTCACGGATTTCGTCACCAGGGAACGGCTCCATATCGCCGAAAACCTGTTAAAAAAACCGGATCTCACGATCACCGAAGTGTCGCTCGAATCCGGTTTTAACAGTATTTCTACGTTTAACAGAGTCTTTTTGAAATCAAAAAATGTAAGCCCTACCGACTTCCGTCAGATGTACCTGCAATCCTATCAGAAATAGACTATGAATTCGGCATGGCCTCCGGTCTTTCGCAGGTGGATGGAACCTTCTCAAATGCACCCGTTTCCGCACTCTTCATAATCTGATCGATCGTATCGAGTACGTGATATGCCATTTTGGCACTCGCACGGTTTGGTCTGCCCTCGGCAATTGCTTCTGCCATCTCAGATGGGCCAAGACCACGGCTGTTTTCGCTGTAATCAAAGCCATAATGTAAAACTTCCGGAACAGCCTGCTGTGTCCAGTCTTTTACACCCGGAATATAGACAACATCGCCGCCGAAATTGTTCGGATCAACAAGCTTTAAGATACCTTTTTTACCGTAAATGGTGAATACCGCCTGATCATTGATGACGCTGTCACCATTGACGCAGAATGTACCGGTCACACCGTTTTTCATTTCCAGAATGGTAAAGACCTGACTTTCGTTTGTATAGTCAAATTCCTGTCCGTATTCCGGGCTGCCCGGAATGATGTTCACACGCTTCGCCGCAAGGTTTCGCACGGACGATACAACGCGATCCACCGGACCAAAAAGACTCACAATTGCCGTCAGATAATAAACACCGAAATCGTAGCAGATACCGCCGCCCGGCATCCGCAGAAAACGAAAGATGCTCGCCAGCAAATCAAGATCGCGGTTTGCGCATGCTTCGAAAGATGTCACCTCGCCGATCAGCCCGTCGTCGATCGCTTTTCTTGCGGTCTGCAGTGCCGATCCAAGGAAGGTGTCCGGTGCGGAACCGAGATAGAGATGTTTCTCCTCTGCCAGCCCGATCAGTTTCGCTGCCGTTTCCGGTGCGAGGGTCATTGTTTTTTCAGTGTAAACGTGTTTTCCGGCTTCCAGTGCCTGACGGATCAGCCCCTCGTGGGTCGGTGCCGGTGTCAGAATGACTACCATTTCAATCGACGGGTCTGCCAGAATTTCCTCGTAGGTACAGCCCTTGATGCCATACTGCTCTGCTTTCTTTTTCGCATGTTCAAGATGGCCTGCACAGCATGCTGCTACCTCAAGATTCTCAAAGTTATGAATCATGTTCGTCAGATAAATATCACTGATCGCTCCGCAGCCGACAACGCCGACTCTCATTTTTTTCGTTTCTGTTGTTCCCATTTGTAAAAATCCCCTTTACTCTTTGTTTTTTGATCCTGTTCTGATAAAAACCCTTATCTTTTTTATACAACGAAATGTCTGAAAAAACAAGCATTCCGGCTCATATTTCACTTTCAAAATGAAAAAACCGCCCACGGTTTCTGCAGATTCTCTGCATCACCGCGGACGGCCTTTTTCTGTTGTTTACTCCACGCTTTTCAGCGATTCAATCATATCAATTTTTCTTAACCGGTAGAACATCATAAAGTTGACGAACAGAGCAAACGCCAGGGTAATCAGGGCGCTCCAGCCGTAGCTCCGCGGGAACACGTTTCGTCCGAACATCATCATATCGACCTCGACGGTCTGAATTACGCAATGATGTAAAAACGTTCCAATTCCCATGCCCGCGATAACGCCGAACAGTGTCAGCACCATGTTTTCCCGGTACACGTACGATGCCACCTCGCCGTCGAAGAAGCCGAGCACTTTCAGCGTTGCCAGCTCTCTCTGTCGTTCGGTGATGTTGATGTTGTTCAGGTTGTACAGCACCACAAACGCCAACAGGCCCGCCGATACGATCAGCACCACGATGACGATGTCGAGGGAACGAAGCATGTTGTCAATCTGATCAATCAGATCGGATGTGAACGAGATTGCCGCTACACCGTCGTACGTCATGATTTTTTCTCCGAGTGCTGTCTCATAATTGCTCGACGTGTCCTGATATTTCATCAAAAGCTGGTTGTAATCCGGCGCTCCGCCGAACAGCTCCTCGTAGAGATCCGGGGCCAGATACAGGTAATGGCGCACGTAGTTTTCGACGATGATCGAAATCTTTACGTCCACAATATCGTCGCCTTTTTTCAGCTGAACCGTGTCGCCTGCTTTTACGCCGAGCATCGTTGCTGTCTTTTCGCTGATGGCTGCGCCGCCGTCGGTCGGGAATTCGTAAACTTCTCCGCTTTTCCGGTCTCGGAAGGCATAGAAATCATTGAAATTCGTCAGTTCTTTCGGCACTTCAAGCACTGCATCCACGGTCTTTTTGTCGGTCTGCAGTTCGATGTTCTGGCAGTACATTTCCAGCAGCTCATCGATGCCGCTGTAGTTTTCCAGATCGGTCTGCAATGCTTCTTTTTCGGATTCATCCACATCTGAATTCAGCACAGCATTCGCCTGATAGGTGAAGAGGCTGACGAACTGGTTTTTCGCAATCGCGGTGATGGAATCCTGAAGGCCGAAACCGACGAGGATCAGACCCATGCATCCGCCGATTCCGATAACGGTCATGAAGAATCGTTTTTTATACCGCACCAGATTCCGCACGGTTGATTTCTGCGTAAAGTTCAGATGTTTCCAGAGTACGCCGATGCGTTCCAGGAAAATCCGTTTGCCGTTTTTCGGTGCTTCCGGCCGCATCAGCTCTGCCGGACCTGCGGCGAGTTCTTTGTAGCATGCCGCGATCGTCGCCACGCCGGTGCAGGCTGCACTCGCCAGAATCGCAAGGCCTCCCTGCTCCCAGTTCAGCGGGGTCATGTAATACGGGAGTCCGGTATACAGCATGCCGTAGGCATTCATAATAACCCAGGGCAGGATTTTTTCTCCAACCACCACGCCCGCGAGAGCGCCGGATACGGTGGAGAGCATTGCGTATGCGAAATATTTAAAGGCGATCACGCCGTCGGAATAGCCGAGGGCTTTTAACGTTCCGATCTGCTGACGCTGTTCCTCGATCATTCGTGTCATCGTCGTCAGGCTGACGAGAGCAGCCACGAGGAAGAAGATAACCGGGAAGAATTTTCCGATATTCGAGATACGGCCGGCATCCTGACCGAAGCTCTCAGTTGACGTTACCTTATCCCGTCCCCAGACGTACCACGTTGGTTTTTTCAGGTCTGCGAGTGTTTTCTCACCGTCCGCAATTTCCTGCTTCGCATCCGCGATTTCTGGTTCGGCGTCGGCTTTTGCTTTTTCGTATTCGGCTTTGCCGTCCTCAAGTTCTTTTTCTTTATCGGCAATTTCCTGTTTCGCATCCGCAAGGGAGATTTTTCCGTCGGCGATTTCCTGTTTCGCATCGGCAAGCTGGGTTTCTCCGTCGGCAATCGTCTGCTTTGCTTCGGTGAGCTGAGTTTCTCCATCGGCGATCGTCTGCTTTGCTTCTGCTAACTGGGTTTCGCCGTCGGCGATCGTCTGTTTCGCGTCGGCGAGCTGACTTTCTCCACTGGAAATTGTCTGCTTTGCAGCGGCAAGCTGGGCCTCACCCGACTGAATCGTCTGTCGGTACGATGCAATCTGCTGTTCCCCATCAGCAAGCTGGGCTCTGGCAGCCGCAAGCTGAGTTTCTCCGTCTTTTAATTTACTGCGGTTCGTCTCAATCTGAGCTTCTCCGTCGGCAATCGCTGCTTTGGCGGATGCAAGCTGGGCTTCGCCATTCTCAATCTGTTTCTGATAAGCTTCTGCCTGTGCTTCTCCATCCTGAAGCTGGGCAAGAGCCTCTGTAATCTGAGCTTCGCCGCTTTCCAGTTCTTCTTTTGCAGAAGCAATCTGTGCCTCGCCTGCGGCGCATTCCTGCTCTTTTTCTGTTAATTGTGCATCTGCAGCGGCAAGCTGACTTTCTGCGTCGGTAATCTGAGCTTCTGCAGCCGCAAGCCGGGCTTCCGCATCAGCGCTTGCTGCTTCAAACGCTGCGATGTTTTGTTCCAGAAATGTTTTCTGCTCCTGCATCGTGAAAAGCTGCTGTGCTAACTCTGTCTGCTTTGCTTCCAGCGCAGTTTTCTGTTCCAACAGGGATACATATGCTTCATCTTCCTCCGTCATTCCGTCAAGCTGAGCCTCAATCACCTCGATCTGACCAGTCACTTCTGTCTGCGCAGCCTCCACCACCGGAAGCTGACTGGAAATCTGGGCTAACTGATCCTTGGCTGTCTCATACTGACTCTTCTGTTCTTCATACGCTGCCTTCTGCGCTTCATACTGTGTGCGTCCTGCAGCGGTTTCTGCTTTCTTGTTGTCCAGTTCCTCGCGTGCAGCGGAAAGCTGCTCCTTTGCAATATTCAATTCCGTTTCTTTTTCGGAAAGCTGCTCTTTTGCAGTATTCAGCTCCGTCTGCTTCCGAGTCAGTTCGGTTTTTGCCGCCGAAAGCTGCGTCATTTTTTCCTCTAACTCTTTTTTGCCGGATGCCAGTTCTGTTTCTTTCTCTGCAAGCTGTGCTTTTCCGTCGGAAAGTTCTTTCGCTTTTGCCTCAAGTGTGGTTTTTCCACTTGCAAGTTCATCGGCTTTCTGATTCAGCTCCGCTTTTCCGCTTTCCAGCTCTGCCGCCTTTGCTTCCAGCGTCGCTTTTCCGCTCGCAAGTTCCGCCTCTTTATCTTTCAGCGTTGCCTTGCCGGATGCCAGTTCCTGCTCTTTATCGGCGATGGTTGCTTTCGCACTGAGAAGTTCCTGCTCTTTGTCTGCAATGGTCTGTTTTCCGTCAAGGAGTTCCTGTTCTTTCTCAGCAATCGTCTGCTTTCCGTCAAGAAGCTCCTGTTCTTTGTCCTTTAACGTCTGTTCGCCGTCGAGAAGTTCCTGCTCTTTGTCCGCAATCGTCACTTTCGCGTCGGCAAGCTGCTGTGCACCGTCATCCAGCTCTGTTTTTGCGTCCGCTAATTTCTGCTCTGCATCAGCGACCTGCTGTTTTGCATCATCAATCTTTTCCTGTCCTTCGGTTTTGACTGCCGTATACCGCCGGTCGCACGCCGCATCCTCGAGCGCTTCAATCTTCGTCTGTACAGCTTTCACCGTCTCATCATACGCATCGCTGTAGCTCGCCTCTTCCTGTGCGCCGTCCGCCTGGACGTAAATCTCTGTATAGAGATCCGAGGTAAATGTCTCCGGAAGCAGCAGTGCAAAACTGTTGATGCTTCCATTTCCAATCGAGCCCGTTCCGCGGTTCAGATCCATATAATAAGGGAGCGTCGCCGAACCAACAATCGTAAACGTATCCCCGGTCAGCGAATCTGAGAGCGGATCCTCCGTTCCTGAAGTGAACGTTACCTGATCCCCGATCTCACAGCCGGAACTTTTCAGAAACTGCGTATCAACAAGAATTTCATCCTCTTTCTCCGGCATCCGTCCCTCGACCACGCGCGGCTCATTCACACCGTCCGTCAGCGCAATCAGTTTCACAACCTGCTCGCTTTCGCCAATGTCATGCAGCACTTCCACCGTCTTTCCGCCGTAAACCGCTTTCACGCCGTCCGTCTTCGCGATATCCGCCAGATCATCGTCCGTCAGCCCCAGCGTTCCAAGAACTCTCAAATTCATATAATTTACTTCATCATAATACCGGTCCGCCGAAACCTTCATATCTCCTTCCGCCGACCGGATGCCCGAGAAAAACGCCGCGCCAAGAAGCACGATGAAAAAGACTGACAGAAACCGCCCCTTGTTCTTTGTGATTTCCCGGATAAAGTCTTTTCGAAATGCTCTCATCATCCACCTACCATTCTATCTCTTCCACCGGCGTCGGGTTCTCATTTGTTTTCATGCCCGCCACTTTTCCGTTTCGGATTTTAATCACGCGGTCCGCCATCGGTGTCAGCGCCGAGTTGTGAGTGATGACAATGACCGTCATCCCCTTCTCCCGGCAGGTATCCTGCAGCAGCTTTAAGATCGCTTTTCCCGTCACATAATCGAGCGCGCCGGTCGGCTCATCGCAGAGCAGCAGTTTCGGATTCTTCGCCAGCGCACGCGCAATCGCCACACGCTGCTGCTCTCCGCCCGAAAGCTGCGCCGGGAAGTTATTCATTCTCTCTTCCAGCCCAACCTCCGCAAGCACCTCCGACGCATCCAGCGGATGCTTACAAATCTGCATCGCCAGCTCCACATTCTCGAGCGCCGTCAGGTTCTGCATCAGATTATAAAACTGAAAAACAAATCCAATATCCTCCCGCCGGTACTGGATCAGCTTCTTGCCGCGGTACTTACTGATCTCCGCCCCGTCCACCAGCACCTTTCCTGAAGTCGCTGTGTCCATTCCGCCTAAAATATTCAGCACCGTCGTCTTACCCGCACCGCTCGGTCCAACAACAATCACAAACTCACCCTTTTCCACATCAAAGCTGATCCCATCCGCAGCCTTGATGGTAATCTCACCCATTTGATAGGTCTTGGTTACAAGACTCACATATCCCGCCATGCCGCCGTGTTCCTCCTATGCAAAAAATCGATATTTCCTATTTCTTTTATTGTATCAATCTACAGCCGCGGCGGCTAGTCCTAAGTGGGCGAATTTACTGTTTTTTTATAAATGGCATCCCCCCCTTATTTCAATACTGCCCTGATCATACATCTTATCCCAACCAGAATAATCACCACCTCCTGTAATCTCTGTGCCATCTCCACCGCAGCCGTGCCGCCAAATAAAGAATTGCTATAACAACTAACAAAACAGGAAACGCAGATGATAACAGCCTGACAACAAAAACGGCAATTCTGGCCGTTACCGCTTCAAAATTCAAAATAATTCCAATTGCTGCAATCCCTGACAGCAGAGAACAGATTATCACAGCAATCGTCACTCCCGATACGGTTCTCATGCCATGCCCTCTGCTGCCTTCCCGTTCAAAAATATTTCCAGAACGCAGCATCCTCTGTCACTCTCCTCTCAGATCTTAACCACTCCTCCCAGGCCGCCTACCAGACGTGCGAACGCCTCTTCCAATTTGCCGCATCTTTTTCCACAGAAACTCACACAAGTTTGACAATTTATGATACACTAAGCTAAGTGACATCAATTCTGAATGTTCTGTGTTCTGCCACAGATTTTTCGGAACTGAAATTGACTTTTCGATGCATAAACCAAACAATTTGTGGCATACGAAGAAAGGAATTTTTATGAAAATTATCTTTATCCGCCACGGCGAACCGAATTATGAGATTGATTCGCTGACTGAAAAAGGCTGGCGTGAGGCTGAGCTGCTTTCGAAGCGGACGGCGAAATGGAACGTCACCGATTTTTACTGCTCGCCGCTCGGACGTGCGAAGGATACGGCTTCTTTTACGCTGAAAAATGCGGGCCGCGAGGCCGAAATTCTTCCGTGGCTGCGGGAATTTGATGCGCCTGTCCTTGATCCGGAGACCGGAAAGCGCCGGATTCCGTGGGATTTTCTGCCGGATGTGCTCGATGCGAACCGGGATCTCTATGATCATGATCTCTGGACACAGAACCCGATCATGAAAACTGGAAACATGGATGAAAATTATCGTGTCGTAACGGACGGACTCGATGCGCTGCTTGCTCGCTACGGTTATGTACGCGACGGCTACCGCTACCACGCTTCAGATGAAACGAACCGCGAAGCTGTCATCGTCTGCTTCTGCCATCTCGGCGTTACCTGCGTCGCGCTGTCCCATCTGCTCAACACAACGCCGGTGCAGCTCTGGCAGGGCCTGTTCCTGGCGCCGACTTCCGTCACGATCGTCGGAACGGAAGAGCGCAAACCAGGCGAAGTGTACTTCCGCTGCCAGGCCGTCGGCGATGTCCATCACCTGCTTTCTGCGGGCGAACCGGTTTCGTATTATGGAGCGTTTAACGATCCATTCCAATTTTAACATCCGTAGACAAGAAGTCCCTCGCTTCTAAAGCGGTGGGATGAATTGTTAAAAGAAACATAACGGCAGTGGCGGGCGG
>ERZ1106919.1112-NODE-1112-length-18798-cov-7.009070_pt1 | contig 18798 bp, 11 predicted proteins | sample MGYA00403654_ERZ1106919 | MGnify/ENA primary metagenome ERZ1106919 (study PRJEB35170, sample SAMEA104062450) | human gut metagenome | biome: human gut; feature: human-associated habitat; material: faeces | place: Denmark | collected 2012-10-08 ... | reverse complement strand
AGAAAAAGGCTGTCCGTGCCGGGTATGACATGGACATCATTCCCTCCGACCTTGCCACCTACGGTGCCGAGGCCAAGAAGCTCTTGCAGGACTTGCAGAGCCGGAACGAGCGAATGTTCCTTGTCACCTTCCTGGTGCTGAACACGGCAGACAATCCCCGGCAGCTGGACAACAATGTATTCCAGGCCAGCTCCATCGCGCAGAAGTACAACTGCCAGCTGACAAGGCTTGACTTCCAGCAGGAAGAAGGGCTGATGTCTGCGCTGCCCCTGGGCCTCAATCAGATCGAGATTCAGCGAGGGCTGACCACCAGTTCCACGGCTATCTTTGTTCCGTTCACCACCCAGGAGCTTTTTCAGAACGGCAAAGAGGCGCTGTACTACGGGATCAACGCCCTGTCCAACAACCTCATCATGGTGGACCGCAAGCTGCTGAAAAACCCCAACGGTCTGATTCTCGGTACGCCGGGTTCCGGCAAGTCCTTCAGCGCCAAGCGCGAGATCGCCAACTGTTTCCTGCTCACCAATGATGACATCATCATCTGTGACCCGGAGGCCGAGTATGCGCCCCTGGTGGAGCGCCTGCATGGGCAGGTCATCAAGATTTCGCCTACCTCCACCAACTACATCAACCCGATGGACTTGAATCTGGACTACTCGGACGATGAAAGCCCGCTGTCCCTCAAGTCCGACTTCATCTTATCCCTGTGCGAGCTGATCGTGGGCGGCAAAGAGGGCTTGCAGCCGGTGCAGAAAACCATCATTGACCGCTGTGTGCGGCTGGTCTATCAGACCTATCTCAACGACCCGCGCCCGGAGAATATGCCCATTCTGGAGGACCTGTACGACCTGTTGCGGGCGCAGGAGGAAAAAGAAGCACAGTACATCGCCACGGCGCTGGAAATCTATGTAACCGGCTCGCTCAATGTGTTTAACCATCAGAGCAATGTGGACATCAACAACCGCATTGTCTGCTACGACATCAAGGAGCTGGGCAAACAACTCAAGAAAATCGGTATGCTGGTGGTCCAGGACCAGGTGTGGAACCGTGTCACCATCAACCGCGCCGCCCACAAGTCCCCCCGCTACTACATCGACGAGATGCACCTGCTGCTGAAAGAAGAACAGACCGCCGCCTACACGGTGGAGATTTGGAAGCGATTCAGAAAGTGGGGCGGTATCCCCACCGGCATCACGCAGAATGTCAAGGACCTGCTTTCTTCCCGCGAGGTGGAGAACATCTTTGAGAACTCCGACTTCGTGTATATGCTCAACCAGGCTGGCGGGGACCGGCAGATTCTCGCCAAGCAGCTGGGCATTTCCCCGCACCAGCTTTCCTATGTGACCCACTCCAGCGAGGGCGAGGGCCTGCTGTTTTACGGCTCCACCATTCTGCCTTTTGTGGACCACTTCCCCAAAAACACCGAGCTGTATCGCATTATGACCACCAAACCCCAGGAACTGAAAAAGGAGGATGAATGACCATGAAACCCGATACTGAACTGAACACCATGATGTTTTTTGACGATGCCCTGGAGAGTGAGCGCACCTATCTGCTCACCGAGCTGGCCGATGCTGTCAGCGAGACCCGCACGGCGGCGGATCAGGCGGCGGAGCTGAACGAGGATGGCGAGGCGGGCCTGCTGCGCCTGACGGAAATCTGGTGCGCCATGAACGGTGTTCCCGCCATCGTCATCTTCGAGGGCAGCCAGTCTGAGCTGCTGGCCAATGTGGTGGCGCAGATCTACGCCCATCTGCTTCAGCACCCCTTCCATGACCCTGTGGGGCTGGCCGTCTGTGTGGAGCTGCGCTACATGACGGACGCCCTCATGCTGGGTGAATGGTTTGAATAAGGAACCGCGCCTGCGCTTTACAGACGAGGAACGGGCTGACCCGGCGCTGGAGAAGCCCATCCGCAAGGCGGACAAGGCCGCCGCCAAAGCGGATAAGGCGCAGGCCAAAATCCCCAAAAAACAGGTCCGGCAAAAGACGGTGGACCCGGAGACCGGCAAAGTAACCACCAAGCTGGTGATGGAGGACAAGAAAAAGCCACCGTCCAAGCTGTCCCATGCGGTGCGGGATACCCCCGCCAATGCCGCCCTGGGGAAAGTTCACAAGGAAATCCGGGAGACCGAACAGGACAATGTGGGCGTGGAGAGCGCCCACAAGTCCGAGGAGGCTGCTGAGACCGGCGCACGGTTGGTTCGGGAGGGCTACCGCAGCCACAAGTTAAAGCCCTACCGCAAGGCAGCCCAGGCCGAGCAGAAGCTGGAGAAGGCCAATGTGAATGCCCTGTATCAGAAATCCCTGCGGGGAAATCCCCAGCTTGCCAGTAACCCCATTTCCCGCTGGCAGCAGAAACAGGCCATCAAAAAGGAGTACGCTGCCGCCAAGCGCGCCGGTCAAGCTGCCGGAAATACCGCAAGCGCAGCCCAAAAGACCGGCAAGGCCGCCAAGACGGTCAAGGAAAAGGCACAGGAGGCCGGGGCATTCGTCATGCGCCACAAAAAGGGCTTTCTGATTGCGGGCGCGATCTTCCTGCTGGTCTGTATGCTGCTCAACACCATGTCCTCCTGCTCCATGATGGCGCAGAGCATCGGTTCTGTGGTGTCCGGCACCACCTATCCGTCGGACGACCCGGAGCTGGTGGCGGTGGAGGCGGACTACGCTGCCAAGGAAGCGGCGCTGCAAGCCGAGATCGACAACATCGAAAGCAGCCATCCGGGGTATGACGAGTACCGCTACGACCTCGACATGATCGGGCATGACCCCCATGAGCTGGCGGCCTACCTGTCCACTGTCTTGCAGGGCTACACCCGGCAGAGCGCCCAGGCAGAGCTGGAGCGTGTATTTGATGCCCAGTATCAGCTGACGCTCACCGAGGAAGTTGAAGTACGCTATCGGACGGAAACCCGGACTGACAGCGAGGGCAATAGCTACACCGTTCAGGTTCCTTACAACTACTACATTCTGAATGTGAAGCTCACCAGCCAGCCCATTTCGTCTGTTGCCTCGGAGCTGTTGACCCCGGAACAACTGGAGATGTACCAGGTGTACCGGCAGACACTGGGCAACAAGCCGCTGATTTTCGGCGGTGGTTCCTCCGACACCAGCGATTCTGAGAGTTTAGCTGGTGTTGAGTTCGTCAACGGCACCCGCCCCGGCAATCAGGCCGTGGTGGATATAGCCAAAAGCCAGGTTGGTAATGTGGGCGGTCAGCCCTACTGGAGCTGGTACGGCTTTAACAGTCGCGTGGAGTGGTGCGCCTGCTTTGTATCCTGGTGCTACGGCCAGATGGGGCTGTCCGAGCCGCGCTTTGCCGCCTGCCAGTCCCAGGGTATTCCGTGGTTCCAGTCTCACGGACAATGGGGCGGGCGTGATTACGCCAATATTGCCCCCGGCGACGCCATCTTCTTCGATTGGGACCTGGACGGCAGCGCCGACCATGTGGGTCTCGTAGTCGGCACAGACGGCAGCCGAGTTTATACGGTCGAGGGTAACAGCGGCGACGCCTGCAAAATCAAGAGTTATTCCCTGACCTACGAGTGTATCAAGGGCTACGGCCTGATGAACTGGTAAGGCCGGTTTATGAGAAAAGGAGTGATTGAAATGGCTAAGAACAAAATCCAGCGCATTGACCAGGAGATTGCCAAGGTCCGCGAGAAAATCGCGGAGTATCAGGACAAGCTGAAAACCCTGGAGGCGCAGAAAACCGAGGCGGAGAACCTGGAGATCGTCCAGATGGTGCGCGCCCTGCGGCTGACCCCGGAGCAGCTGAACGCCATGCTCTCCGGCGGTACGGTCCCTGGCATGGCCGCTGCCTCCGCCAACTACAACGAACAGGAGGACACCGACCATGAAGAATAAGAGAATTTTCAAGACCTTTTCGGCCCTCTGCGCCGCCTTGGTGCTGATGATGGGCCTTTCGGTGACTGCCTTTGCCCAGGGGACGGACCAGCCCCCGGCGGAGGACACCACAAACGACACCAATGTGGTGGTGGAGGAAACCGAGGACAGTCCGGCTCTGACCCCGGATGGCAACGCCGCCCTGGTGGATGATTTCGGCGGCAACAAGCAGCTCATCACCGTCACCACCAAGGCGGGCAACTATTTCTACATCCTCATTGACCGGGCCAACGAGGACAAGGAAACCGCTGTCCACTTCTTGAACCAGGTGGACGAGGCAGACCTGATGGCGTTGATGGAGGACGGTCAGACCACCCAGGAGCAGCCCGCCACCTGTACCTGTACGGAGAAATGTGTGGCCGGTGCGGTGAATACGGCCTGCCCGGTGTGTGCCACCAATATGAGCGCCTGCACGGGTAAGGAGCCGGAACCGGAGACCCCGGAAGAAACCCCGGAGCCGGAAGAACCGGCGCAGAAACCCGCAGGACTGAATCCGGCCATTCTTTTGGCGGTGCTGGCTCTGATGGGTGGCGGCGGCGCTTTTGCCTACTTTAAGCTGGTAAAAAACAAACCCAAGACCAAGGGCAACGACAATTTGGACGATTATGACTACGGCGAGGATGATACCGACCAGGAGGACGAGGACTCCTGGGAGACCGAGGAATCTGACGAGCTGGACGCTGATGGGGGCAGCGACGAGGAAAGCGAGGACAAGACGGTTTGACCCGCTTCACCGACAGCCCCTATGAACGCATGATGACACGCAGGCCGGAGGGCGGGAAGGAAACTTCCCGTCCTCCTTCTTTATCTCCCGGCCACCCCTGTTATGGCTGCGGGAATTATCGTCCCGGACAACCCTGTGTAGGATTCTGCCACCGGCAGCTGACCGCATGGCTGCGGGAAAGGAGGATGAAAAACCATGAAGCTGGTGATCGCTGAGAAACCGTCCGTTGCTCAAAGTCTGGCCGCCGTGATCGGGGCCACCACCCGCAAGGACGGCTATCTGGAGGGCGGCGGCTGGCGAGTGAGCTGGTGTGTGGGCCATCTGGCTGGTCTGGCCGACGCCGACGCTTATAACCCGGAGTACGCCAAGTGGCGCTATGACGATCTGCCCATTCTGCCGGAGCATTGGCAGATGGTGGTGAGCAAGGACAAGAAGAAACAGTTTGATGTGCTGAAGCAGCTGATGAACGCCCCGGATGTGACCGAGGTGGTGAACGCCTGCGACGCCGGACGCGAAGGTGAGCTGATCTTCCGCGCCGTCTACGAGCTGGCGGGCTGCCAGAAACCCATGAAGCGGCTCTGGATTTCCTCGATGGAGGATTCCGCCATCCGGGAGGGTTTTGCGAACCTGCGCCCCGGCGCGGACTATGACGGCTTACGGGATGCGGCCCTCTGCCGTGCCAAGGCGGACTGGCTGGTGGGGATCAACGCCACCCGGCTGTTTTCCGTGCTGTACCACCGGACCCTCAACATCGGACGCGTCATGTCCCCAACACTGGCCCTCATTGTCCAGCGGGAGGCCGAGATCGACACCTTTAAGCCGGTGCCGTTTTACACGGTGACGCTGGAGCTGCCCGGTTTCTCTGTTTCAGGGGAACGCATGGCGGACAAGGGCGCCACCCAGCAGCTGAAAACGGCCTGCCAGGATGCGGCTGCTACGGTGAAAAAGGTGGAGCGCAAGGACAAATCCGAGAAGCCGCCCGCCCTCTATGACCTGACCACCCTCCAGCGGGACGCCAACCGGCTGCTGGGGTTCACAGCCCAGCAAACCCTGGACTATTTGCAGAACCTCTATGAAAAGAAGCTCTGCACCTATCCTCGGACGGACAGCCGTTACCTGACTTCGGATATGGCAGCAAGTCTGCCGGAGCTGGTCCGGCTTACCGCTGGGGCGCTGCCCTTTGCCGCTGGTATGGAGCTTGCCTGCAATGCGGCACAGGTCATCAACGACAAGAAAGTGACCGACCACCATGCGGTGATCCCCACCCGCAACCTCCAGGGCGCGGACCTGTCCAGCTTGCCAGTTGGCGAAAAGGCGGTGCTGGAGCTGGTGGCCCTGCGGCTGCTGTGCGCCGTGGCCCAGCCCTATACCTTTGCGGAAACCGCCGTTGTTGTAGAGTGCGCCGGTGCGGAGTTTACCGCCAAGGGCCGCACGGTGAAACAACCCGGCTGGCGGGCGCTGGACGCTGCATACCGCGCAGGGCTGAAAAATGCAGAACCGGAAACCGAGGACAAGGCTCTGCCGGAGCTGTCTGAAGGTCAGACGCTGCCCCTTTCTGGTGCTGCCGTCAAGGAAGGCAAGACCACCCCGCCCAAGCACTTCACCGAAGATACGCTGCTTTCCGCGATGGAGACTGCCGGGAAGGACGATATGCCGGAGGACGCCGAGCGCAAGGGCCTGGGGACCCCGGCCACCCGCGCCGGTATCTTGGAAAAGCTGGTGGCCACCGGCTTTCTGGAACGGAAAAAGAGCAAAAAGCAAGTACAGCTCCTGCCCTCCCATGATGCGGTGTCCCTTATCACTGTGCTGCCGGAGCAGCTGCAATCGCCCCTACTGACCGCTGAATGGGAGTACCGGCTGGGCGAGATCGAGCGTGGCGAGCTGGCCCCGGAGGATTTCATGGATGGAATTTCCACCATGCTCAAGGAGTTGGTAGGAACCTATCAGATGATTAAAGGCACCGAGTATCTGTTCACTCCGCCCCGCGAAATGGTGGGCAAATGCCCCCGCTGCGGCGGTGATGTGGCGGAGCTGCAAAAGGGTTTCTTCTGCCAGAACGAGGGCTGTAAATTTGCCATTTGGAAAAACAACAAGTGGTGGGAGCTGAAGCGAAAGCAGCCCACCAAGGCCATCGTGACGGCGCTGCTCAAAAATGGCCGCGCCCATGTAAGCGGCCTGTACTCCAAGAAAACTGGCAAGACCTACGACGCCACCGTGGTGTTGGAGGACGATGGGCAGTACGCCAACTTCAAGCTGGAGTTTGACCGGCAGAAAGGAGGCGGCAAATGAAACTGAGCCTTTATGAACAGGAAACCATCATCCTCTACAACCAGGCTGAAGCCACCGCCGAGGTCTATACCCATGACCCCCGGCTACTGGAAAAGCTGCGGCGGCTGGCGGAGAAATACCCGGATCAGATTGTGAAAAAGGACCGCCAAACCTTTCTCGTTCCCAAACGCTGCGTGTCCGTCCGGGAACCGTACAGCGCCGAGCGCCGTAAGGCAGCCAGTGAAAGGGCCAAGGCTGCCGGGTACAGGCCACCCACCCCCAAGAAAGGCAATGAATGAGCATGGCCGAGAGCGTCTTTGAGGCCGTCAAACAGTCTGTCTCCGTCCGGGAAGCGGCGCAGATGTATGGGATTGAGGTCAACCGGAGCGGCATGGCCTGTTGCCCGTTCCACGATGACAAAAATCCCAGCATGAAGCTGAACGAGGAATACTTCTACTGCTTCGGCTGCGGAGCCACCGGTGATGTAATCGACTTCACAGCGAGGCTCTACAATCTGTCCCCCAAAGAGGCCGCCGAGAAGCTGGCCCAGGATTTTGGCCTGGCTTATGACAGTCAGGCCCCTCCCCGGAGGCGCTATGTCCGGCGGAAATCCGAGGCCCAGAAATTCAAGGAGGACCGGGACCATGCCTTTCGTGTCCTGGCCGACTACTTTCATTTGCTCCGCAAGTGGGAAACGGACTACACACCCAAAACACCGGAGGAAAATCCACATCCCCGATTCATGGAGGCAATCCAGAAAAAAGACTATGTGGGCTATCTGCTGGATTTTTTCCTGGAGGATACCCCTGATGAACAAAGACTGTGGATTGCCGAACATCAATCAGAAATCGCCAATTTGGAAAGGAGAGTGAAAATCATGGCTGATAAGCCCACCAACCGGGAGCGGTTGCAGGAAATCACGGCGGGCATTGAACAGGGTATCAAGGAGCTGTTCGAGAGTGAAAAATATATGCGCTACCTGTCCGTCATGTCCAAGTTCCATCGCTACTCCGTCAACAACACCATGCTCATCTATATGCAGCGCCCGGACGCCACCCTGGTGGCCGGGTTCAACAAGTGGAAAAACCAATTTGAGCGTCATGTGAAAAAGGGCGAGCATGGTATCACCATCATCGCCCCCACGCCCTACAAAAAGAAAATCGAGGAAATGAAGCGTGACCCGGATACCCATGCACCCATCCTGGACGCGGATGGCAAGGCCGTCATGGAGGAAAAGGAAATCGAAATCCCCATGTTCCGCCCGGTCAAGGTGTTCGATGTGAGCCAGACAGACGGCAAGCCCCTGCCGGAGCTGGCCTCCAGCCTGTCCGGGACGGTGCCGCATTATGAGGCGTTCATGGAAGCTCTGCGCCGCTCCGCACCGGTCCCCATCGAGTTTGAGCCGATGGCCGAGAACATGGACGGCTATTTTTCCTCCGAACAGCAACGGATCGCCATCCGGGAAGGCATGAGCGAGGTGCAGACCGTTTCCGCCGCTGTCCATGAGACCGCGCACAGCAAGCTCCACGACCCCAAAAAGTATGAAGCGGAGCCGACCTGGAAGATCGTGATGGTGAGCGAGGGCGGCACCAAGCATGACTTCCGTCTGGACTTCGCCACCGAGGCAGAGGCGGAACAGGCCGCCGCCGAGGAAGGCTGGCGCTTTGTGGACGAGAATCGGTTTGAGTGGCGGCTGGAGGTGGAGGAAGATCTGACGGCGGTGAAACAGGCCGCCAAGAACCGCAACACCGAGGAAGTAGAGGCCGAGAGCATTTCCTATGCGGTCTGTCAGTATTTCGGCATCCAGACCGGCGAGAACAGTTTTGGCTACATCGCTTCCTGGTCGAAGGACAAGGAGCTGAAGGAGCTGCGGGCCAGTCTGGAGACCATCAACAAGACTTCCTGTGAGCTGATTAACGACATCGAGCGCAACTACAAGGAAATCTGCAAGGAGCGCGGCATTGACCTGACTGCCGCCCCGGAGCCGGAGCAGACACCCCCGCAGGCTGCGGAAGAAGTATCTCAGCCCAGCGCCGAGTACCAGGAGGCCCTGCTGGTGTTGGATGATGCCACATATCTTCATGTTCAGCCCTGCGATACCGGCTGGGACTACACGCTCTACGATGTGGCAACCATGAAGCAGATGGACGGCGGCCAGCTGGATGGACCGGACATGGGCCGTTCCGCAGCAGTCAGCCACATCTGCAAGGACCTGGGGCTGGGTGACAAATCCATCAAGTATGCGCCGCTGTCCATGATCGAGACTTTGTATGAACAGGCCAGCCAGCAGACCGCAGAAGCCGCAGCCGCCCTGCTGCCGGATGCTCAGGAACAGGCGCTGGACGAATATCCCATGCCGGACCCGGTTCTGACCCAGGACGATCTGGAGAAATGCGGCTGCCTGGACAGCGACCTTTTGCCCCTCTCCAAAGAGAGAGCCTATGAGCTGATGGAGCGTGACTTGACCGTTTACATTATCCAGGAGGGCGAAAATCCGGTGATGGCCTTTGACACCGCTGATCTGGATGCCCATGACGGTATCTTTGCCCTGCCCCGCGAGGAATGGGAGGAAAGCCCGGAGTTTGATAAGCTGGTCAAGGATCGCATGGCCCACCAGGAGGAACGGGAGCAGGCGTTTCTCTCCCACAAGGGGGACTGCTTCGCTATTTATCAGGTGAAGCACACCGACGAGCTGCGGGACATCCGCTATGAGGGCCTGGAATGGCTCCAGTCCATCGGGCAGACGGTGCAGCGGGACAACTATGAGTTGGTCTACACCGCTCCGCTGCTGCCCTCCGATCTGAAAGGCGATACCGCCGAACAGCTCTTTTACCGCTTCAACAATGAACATCCCGCCGATTACCGCCATCCGTCCATGAGCGTAAGCGACATCGTTGCCATTAAGCGGGATAGCAAGGTATCCTGTCATTACTGCGACAGCTTCGGCTTTGAGCAGGTTCCCGGATTCCTGCCGGACAATCCGCTGAAAAATGCGGAAATGGTCGTGGAGGATGACTACGGTATGATCGACGGAATCATCAACAACGGACCCAAGGAGCCGACAGTGGCCCAGCTGGAACAGCAGGCCCGCAGCGGCCAGCCGATTTCTCTCATGGATTTGGCTGCCGCCGCCCACCGGGAGGACCGGGAAAAGAAAAAGTCCGTCATGGAGCAGCTGAAAAACCAGCCCAAGGCGGAACACAAAAAGACAGCGCCCAAAAAGAGCGCGGAAAGGGAGATTTGATATGGGAAACTTCACTTTTGAGGAAACGAACCTGCTTTGTATCTACAACACCGGCAGCCGCACCGGGCTGATCGAGGCTCTGACCGAGATGCGCGGCGAGCTTTCGCCGGAGGAAGCCGAGCTGCGGGAGCTGACGGACAGCGCCCTCTCCAAACTCCGGGCTATGAGCGACGCCGAGTTTGCCGAGCTGGAGCTGTACCCGGATTTCGACGAGTAAAAACCACACCAAGACCCAGCGGGGCGGCCTGATGTGCCGCCCCATTTCTATTTAACATGAAGGGAGGACAGAAAACCATGCCATCCAAAGCTGAATTTTACCGGCAGATGGCCGAACAGGTATCGACCCGGCTTGTGGGCAGCTGGAAAGAATGGACAGCCTTTCTCACTACTGCCGCCCGCCTCTACAAATACCCATTCCATGAACAGATGATGATTTACGCCCAGCGCCCGGACGCCACCGCCTGCGCCGAGTACGACCTGTGGAATGAAAAAATGGGACGGTATGTGCGCCGTGGTTCCAAGGGTATCGCCCTGGTGGACGATTCCGGCGACAGGCCCCGCCTGCGCTATGTGTTCGATATTTCCGACACCGGGACCCGTGAACATTCCCGCACCCCCTGGCTGTGGCAGCTGGAGGAACAGCACATCGGGCCTGTGTCGGCCATGCTGGAGCGCAACTACGGTGTTGCCGGTGATGATCTTGCCCAACAGCTCACCGATGTGGCCGGAAAGCTGGCGAGTGAGTATTGGGACGAGCATCAGCAGGACTTCCGCTACATCGTTGACGGTTCGTTCCTGGAGGAGTACGATGAACTCAACATCGAAGTCCAATTTAAGTCCGCCGCCACCGTCAGCATTGCCTACGCCCTGATGTCCCGCTGCGGACTGGATACGGAACAATATTTCCAGCATGAGGACTTCATGCCGATTTTCGATTTCAATACCCCGGCCACGGTTGGGGCGTTGGGAGCGGCGGTCAGCCAGATGAACCAGCAGGTGCTGCGGCAGATCGGCGTCACCATCCAGAACTATGAGCGCGAACAACTCGCGGAAAGGAGCGTTACACATGGAGAACAACCTGACTTACACGAGGACCGGCGATTACCTGATTCCCGACCTGAGCCTGAGCGAACAGCCGGAGAAGCCCCTGGGCAAGTACGGCAGGATGCGAAAAGCGTACCTGAAGGAACACCGGCCCCTGATCTACAACCAGCTGCTGCTGACCGAGAAGCTGTACCCGCACCTGCTGGAAATCGACGAGACGGCGAACAGCCGTCTGGAGCAGATGATGCCTCAGCTGGCGGAGTCGGCGGGCGCGACGGAGGAGCTGAAAGCCCGCGATCCGATGCGCTGGGTGGGCCTGATGAACACCTGCAAGGCCCAAGCGGAGGAGATTCTGATGGCGGAGCTTATCAACAGCTAACCCTAAACCTGTTCCTCTCCGAAGCTGAACAAATCCAAAGAATAGATGAAGCAGAGAATGTGAAAACATCCTCTGCTTTTTCTTTTGCCCAAGAACAGCCGCAGCCTGACCCGGCTGTGTGGGAATACAACGGCGTCAAGGAGCGACACCCGGATGATATGGTCCTGTATCAAATGGGCGATTTCTTCGAGATTTATGGCGAGGACGCCAAAGAAGCCGCGCCGGAGCTGGGGTTGCAACTGGTCTCCCGTGCTATCCCTGGCGGTGGCCGTGTGGAAATGTGCGGGTTCCCGGCAAACCGGCTGGAGCAGTACCTGGAACAGCTCCGGGCCAAGCATGATGTGACGGTCTCCGCCACCCTGGAGGGTAGCACCCAGCGCCGGGAGTATTCCGTCCTCTCTATCGACCATGAGGCCGAACAGGACATCAACGCCCATGAAGCGGAGTATGGTGCTGACGGGTTCCGGGCGTTCCGGGACGAAGAAGCCATCCAAGCCGCCACCCTCCGGGAGCTGCATGAGCAATACAAGCCCATCGTGCTGGAGGCTGTTAGCCAGGACATCAGATACCGGAACGCCTGCGGTCACAGTGACTACGAGAACGCCGTGATCGAGGGCAACGCCGCTATTCGCCGTGCTGTCCTGGGGTCCGGTAATATGGGGCTGCTTCGCCTTTATTCTGACACCCCGGAGTTCCGGCAGCGCCTTCATCGGGAAGTCATAGACGAGACCTATCCCAAGCTCCATGAGCTGCTGCGCCCACTTTCGGACAATGACATTGACCGAGCTATCCAGGACTGGAATGGCAAAATCGAGAGCAAACACGCCGTTGTTCGCTACATGAAAGACCATGCGCGAGAAAGAGACACCGCAGCATGGCTGGCCCATGAGTTTGACGGCGGCGATGGTAAAACCCCGTTTGCGATCCGACCGGAAAGCCCCGAAGGAACGGCACTGCCCTGGCCCAAGGTGCAGCGCCGGATTGCCCAGCTCATCAAGGAGGATCGCTTCTACACCCAGGTCGAACAGGACAATCTGGACGATGTGGACCCCATCGCCATCCGGGAGACCCTGGCCCAGCGCGGCATTGTGGACGGCCATGTGGTGGACCCGGAAAAGCTGGACAACGACCCCTTTATTCAGCAGGTCATGCGGGATGTGGAGGCCATATCCAGGGAGACCGCACAAGCGGACCAGCAGGAACAGCCCGTTCCTGGTAATTCGCGTGTTCCTGTGTCAGATGAAGAATATGCTACGGCCCGTGGCACGGTCCGAGAGCGAACCTCCTATGATCCAGCGGTTCCTCCCTACAATGTGGGTGATATTGTCTATCTGGATGACCGTCCCCATCAGATCACAGAGTTGCGGGATGACACGGTGCAGCTGCTGCCCACCGGCATGAGCTATCCCATCTACCGGGCCGAGAGCCGGGAACGGTTTGAGCAGCTTTTGCGGGAGGATAACCGCAACGACTTCTATACCGAGTTCCTGCCTGCAAATCTGGATACGGTAGATCAGGACCTGCGGGATGTGCTTGCCCATGGCCTGATTGGTGAAGCGGACAAGGCGGAGCTTTCCGAGCTTCTTCGCAACGGCAAGAGCAACCAGGAGGTGGCCCTGTGGCTGAGCCGGGCCTATCCCAACATCGTGGAAACGATGGAGCTGGAGACCGGCGAGACCGCCGATTACCGCACGATGCCGGAAGGTATTGAGCTGGAAGTGCTGGATGCAGATGAAAAGCGTCTGGCCATGCTGTTCTTCCAGTGGAGCGAGGTTGCGCCTTTGCTGCGCGGGATGTATGCCCGTCAGCTGGACGGTTTTGGGCAGGAACGCCCCGAACCGGCTGCCGAAGCTCCGACCTTCCAATCCGAGACTGTGGCTGTCTATCCGGGCGACAAGAACCATCTGCCCTATGATGTGGTTGTTCAGACCCTGAGAACCAATGAGCCGGAGCCTCCTACACCTGTCACCGAGCCGGAGAAAACCCCGGATGAAGTGCTGGACGAACAACCCGTTTCCATTCAGGTAAACGGCGAGTGGCAGACCTTCCCCAATGTCAAAGCTGCCGAGAAAGCCTCTTATGAGGAATACAAGGCCAATCTGCGCCGCACCGCCGAGAATTTCCGTATCACTGACGATCACTTGGGCGAAGGCGGCCCCAAGGCCAAGTTCCAGGCCAATGTCGAGGCAATCAAGCTGCTGAAATACCTGGAGGAAACCACCGGGCAGGCAACGCCGGAGCAGCAGCAAGTCCTCTCCCGGTATGTGGGCTGGGGCGGGTTGGCGGATGCTTTTGACTCTGACAAGGAAAGCTGGAGCAAGGAATATGCCCAGCTGAAGGAGCTGCTGACCCCAGAGGAATATGCCGCTGCCAGAGGTTCTACCCTCAACGCGCACTACACCAGCCCTACGGTCATCAAAGCGATTTACGAGGCTGTGGGCCGTATGGGATTTGAGACCGGCAACATCCTGGAACCGTCCTGCGGTGTGGGTAATTTCTTCGGTATGCTGCCGGAGGAAATGCGGAACAGCCGTCTGTACGGCGTGGAGCTGGATTCCATCAGCGGGCGGATCGCCCAGCAGCTCTATCCCAAGGCCGACATCACCGTGGCCGGTTTTGAAACCACCGACAGGCGGGACTTCTATGACCTTGCCATCGGCAATGTACCTTTCGGCCAGTATCAGGTTCGGGACAAAGCCTACGACAAGCTGAATTTCAGCATTCATAACTACTTTTTTGCCAAGGCGTTGGACCAGGTGCGTCCCGGTGGCGTGGTGGCCTTTGTCACCAGCCGCTATACGATGGACGCCAAAGATTCCACCGTGCGCCGGTATCTGGCCCAGCGCGCCGAGCTGCTGGGGGCTATCCGTCTGCCCAACAATGCGTTCAAGGCCAATGCCGGGACCGAGGTTGTATCGGACATCATCTTTCTCCAAAAGCGAGATCGCCCGCTGGACATCGTGCCGGAGTGGACGCAGACCGGACAGACCGAGGACGGCTTTGCCATCAACCGCTATTTCCTGGACCACCCGGAAATGGTGCTGGGCCGACAGGAGCTGGAAAGCACCGCACACGGCATGGACTACACCGTGAACCCCATCGAGGGCCTGGAGCTGGCCGATCAGCTGCACGATGCTGTGAAGTACATTCGCGGCACCTACCAGGAGGCCGAGCTGCCGGAGCTGGGCGAGGGCGAAGCCATCGACACCTCTATCCCCGCTGACCCCAATGTGAAGAACTACTCCTATACCGTGGTGGACGGAGCTGTGTATTTCCGGGAGAACAGCCGCATGGTGCGCCCCGATCTCAACGCCACCGCCGAGGCCCGCATTAAAGGCATGGTGAGGCTGCGGGATTGTGTCCAGGAACTGATCGACCTGCAAATGGACGCAGCTACACCGGACAGCGACATTCGTGAGAAACAGGTGGAGCTGAACCAGCTCTATGACGATTTTTCCGCCAAGTACGGCCTTATCAATGACCGGGGGAACCGGCTGGCCTTTGCTGATGATTCCAGCTACTATCTGCTCTGCGCGCTGGAAGTCATTGACGAGAATGGCCAACTGAAGCACAAAGCAGATATGTTCACAAAGCGGACCATCAAGCCCCATGAGGCGGTGACTTCCGTGGACACCGCAAGCGAAGCTCTGGCCGTATCCATCGCGGAAAAGGCCCGTGTGGACATGGAGTATATGGAACAGCTCACCGGCAAGACCAGTGACGAGCTGGCCGCCGAGCTGCAAGGCGTGATCTTCCGTCTGCCTGGGCCTGTGCCGGAGGGAGAACGGCCCACCTATGTGACCGCCGACGAATACCTTTCCGGCAATGTTCGGCGCAAGCTCCGTCAGGCACAGCGAGCCGCACAGCAGGACCCGGCCTTTGCCATCAATGTGGAGGCCCTGACCGCCGCGCAGCCCAAAGACCTGGACGCTTCGGAAATCGAGGTGCGCCTGGGCGCTACTTGGATTGACAAGAAGTACATCCAGCAATTCATGTATGAGACTTTCAACACCCCGAACTACCTTCAACGCGCTATCCAGGTCAACTATACCTCCTATACCGCCGAGTGGCAGATCACGGGCAAAAACTCTGTCTCTGAAAACAATGTGGCAGCCTACACCACTTACGGAACCAGCCGTGCCAACGCCTACAAGATTCTGGAGGACAGCCTGAACCTGCGGGATGTCCGCATTTACGACACCGTGGAGGACGCAGACGGCAAGGAACGCCGGGTGCTGAACGCCAAGGAGACCACCCTGGCCGCCCAAAAGCAGCAGGCCATCCGGGACGCTTTCCGCGATTGGATTTGGAGAGACCCGGAGCGCCGCCAGACCCTGGTGCGCCAGTACAACGAGGAAATGAACTCCACCCGGCCCCGTGAATACGACGGGTCCCACATCACCTTTGGCGGCATGAACCCGTCCATTACCCTGCGGGATCACCAGCTGGGTGCTATTGCTCATGTGCTGTATGGCGGCAATACGCTGTTGGCACACGAGGTAGGCGCTGGCAAAACCTTTGAGATGGTGGCCGCCGCGATGGAATCCAAGCGCCTGGGGCTATGCCAGAAGTCCCTCTTTGTGGTGCCGAACCACCTGACAGAACAGTGGGCATCGGAGTTTCTGCGGCTCTATCCCTCCGCCAAAATCCTGGTCACGACCCGCAAGGATTTTGAGACCCACAACCGCAAAAAATTCTGTGCCAGAATTGCCACCGGAGACTACGATGCCGTTATCATCGGACATTCGCAGTTTGAAAAAATCCCCATCAGCCGGGAGCGCCAGGAACGGCTCCTCTACGAGCAGATCGACGAGATCACCGAGGGTATTGCCGAGGTGCAGGCCAGCGGCGGTGAGCGTTTCACGGTCAAGCAGCTGGAACGGACCCGCAAATCCCTGGAGGCCAGACTGGAAAAGCTCCAGGCCGAGAGCCGTAAGGACGATGTGGTGACTTTTGAGCAGCTTGGCGTGGACAGGTTATTTGTCGATGAAGCTCATAACTACAAAAATTTGTTCCTTTACACAAAAATGAGGAATGTGGCGGGCCTCTCCACCAGCGATGCCCAAAAGTCCAGCGATATGTTTGCCAAGTGCCGCTATATGGATGAGATTACCGGAAACCGTGGCGTGATCTTTGCCACCGGAACGCCGGTCAGCAACTCCATGACCGAGCTTTACACCATGCAGCGTTATCTTCAGTATGAACGCCTGCAAGAACTGAACATGACCCACTTCGACTGCTGGGCTTCCCGATTTGGGGAGACCGTCACAGCATTGGAGCTGGCACCGGAAGGCACCGGCTACCGGGCAAGAACGAGATTCAGCAAGTTCTTTAATCTGCCAGAGCTGATGAACCTGTTCAAAGAAGTGGCGGACATCAAGACCGCCGACCAACTGAATCTGCCTACCCCGGAGGTGGAATACCACAATGTTGTGGCGCAGCCCACCGAACATCAGCAGGAAATGGTCAAGGCCCTTTCGGAGCGCGCATCGCTGGTACACAGCGGAACCGTTGACCCGTCTCAGGACAATATGCTCAAGATTACCTCGGATGGCCGCAAGCTGGGGCTTGACCAGAGAATCGTCAACCAGATGCTGCCGGATGAACCTGGCACAAAGGTCAATCAGTGCGTGGACAACATCATGCAGATCTGGCGGGACGGCAAAGCTGACAAGCTGACCCAGCTGGTGTTCTGCGACATTTCTACACCGCAGGCAAAAGCTACTGCAAGCAAGGCGGCGAAAACGCTGGATAATCCACTGCTTCACGCACTGGAAGGTGCCGTGCCTCTGCCGGAGCAGGAACCGACCTTTACGGTATATGACGATATTCGTCAGAAACTCATTGCTCAGGGGATGCCTGCCGACCAGATCGCTTTTATCCATGAAGCCAACACCGAAGTGCGGAAAAAGGAGTTGTTCTCTAAAGTCCGTACCGGTCAGGTGCGTGTCCTTTTGGGCAGCACCGCCAAGATGGGCGCAGGCACCAATGTGCAGGACCGTCTGGTGGCACTTCATGACCTGGACTGTCCGTGGAGACCGGGAGATGTAGGACGGATTTTGCGGACATTCAAAATAAAAAAGAATGTGGAGGTAACAGACAATGGCAAAATCATTATTTGAGGAACTGGGCGGCAAATACGAAAGGCAAGGGGATTATTTGATACCGTGCTTAACTGTACCCGCCGAAGAAGAACAGGCAATAGGCATCTGGGGGCAACGGCATTTAGATTATCTAAAACAGTACCGTAAAGTTACATACACCAATCTTCTTACAAGCGGCAGGCTCAATGCTTACCTTGCCGACATTGACAAACAGGCACAGGAACGCTTGCTCCTGCTGACAAAGCAAATTGCAGAGCAGGAAAATGTTACCGAACAACTGAAAGCCGACAATGCTATGTTGTGGGTGCAGAAAATGAATGAAATTCAGTCCAGAGTTAGAGAAATCATTTACAACGAGATTATCTACGCATAGTAAGAATTAGGGCGGTAAGCCAGCTTTTGGCTTACTGCCCTTGTCTGCTCATAAGCAAAATAAAGAAATACCGTCAATGGCAGTGTTTGCACTGTTCATCAAGACTATTGATGGTATTTCTTGTTTTGCTATTTAAAAATATTTTGAAATAGACTTGTAAAAATAACGCAAGGCTGACATAATCCATGTAAAGATTATTTGAAATAGGTGGAGGCGTGATGGGGTGGCTATAAATAAAGTGTTAGCTGCTTTAGCAGACGATACTCGTCGAAAAATTCTGCTAAAGTTACAGGAAGGAAAAATAAGCTCAGGCGATTTAGCTATCGCATTGGATATGACACCACAGGCATTGTCCTATCATTTATCAAAGCTAAAAAAGGCAGACTTGATTTACGAAACTCGATATAAAAATTTTATTTACTATGAATTAAATTTATCTATCCTTGATGAAACAATTATGTGGATAAGTAAATTACGTGGAGGTCAACAATGAAAAAGAAAAAAATCATTTTTTATAGTCTTATGTTTTTGCCATTGATAGTTGTTTTGATTGCCTTACATTTCTTACCAGAGCGAATTCCAGCTCATTATGATTTTAATAATCAAGTAACACGTTGGGGCAGTAAATACGAAACATTAATTTTCCCTGTGATCACAGTTTTATTTGGCTACTTTATGCTTGGTATGGCTAAATTCTCTTCAAAACTATAAATGAGCAAATATCGAATTTTGCACAAACTTATCCCACAAACTTAAA
>ERZ1106919.1091-NODE-1091-length-18930-cov-3.118623_pt1 | contig 18930 bp, 26 predicted proteins | sample MGYA00403654_ERZ1106919 | MGnify/ENA primary metagenome ERZ1106919 (study PRJEB35170, sample SAMEA104062450) | human gut metagenome | biome: human gut; feature: human-associated habitat; material: faeces | place: Denmark | collected 2012-10-08 ... | reverse complement strand
AAATAAATTAAAATAGAAGTCTAATTTTTTGTCATAATATATGGTAATTTGGGGAAATACATGGTACTATGACTGTAATATATACCACATGGGAGAGGTGAATACAAATGAGTAACTTTTTAATTGTGTTTGGAGCAATAATAATGTTTTTAGGGGCTGGCATATGTGTAGCATTGACTATAATATTATTATGTAAAAATAAAAAAGCTATGCCATTTATAATAGGCATCTTTGGTTCTATGATTGTTGGCGGAATATTACTTGGAATAGGTTGCGCGAATCAGCCCGAATCAGGGCATAAAGAAGTTGCATATAACACTACAGAAGCAGAGGTAACTGAAAAACTTACAACTGAAGAGACAACTGAGACACCGACCACAGAAGAAGCAACCGAGGAAGAAACAGAAACCGCTACCGAAGAGGTTAATGCAACGGATATTTCAGATATGCAGTTTCAGTCTTATTGGGATATGGCAAAAGAAACTGTTGAAACTTGCTTGAAAAATCCTAAGTCAGCAGATTTTCCATCTTCTGTTTTTAATCATGGCAATATTGCCATGGAACGAAAAGGACATCTTGTCGTAGTCCAAAGTTATGTATATAGCACAAATTCATTTGGAGCTGAGGTTAAAAGTGATTTTACTGTAGAAATGTTAGTATATGATACTGACAATTTTATATATGATGTTGTCTATCTCAATATTGATGGAGAGACAAGTGGAGAATATGTGAGTCTTGACGAATGGGATGAATCAAATACAAGCGGAGAAAGTGAGTAATCACAATCTCCGCTTTGTTTTATAAAATAATTTCTCTGATTGCAAGCCAGTTAACTCTCACGCGCCATCCTGAACCATCTGTAGTTCCGTTCATTTCAAGCTCGACCTCTTGATCTTTGTCCGAGTCTTCAAATGAATAATAAGGTCCATTCAACATTGTGACCGCATCAGCAATTGAGCGAACATTAACAAAAGCCAACGACAGGAAAAGGAAATTTGTTCCACCAGGAATTGTTATCTTCTTTTTAATTTCTTGATATTTTCCTTTAAGGCTATCTCCACTTTTAAATTCAAAATCCACATATCCTTTTTTTAAAATAGTTATACCTGTGTTCATGTTATTAATCACGGTATTAGTGTTATTTATATCTCCTGCACCAAAATTGTCACCTGTCTGCTGATATTCCGTCACATCTTCAAAACTAACCGTCCCATCATCATTAGTGATCATATTGTACTTACGTTTTGTGTTAGATGCAGCAAGTACATCCTCTTTATAATTTGTTTTTAAAACCATCTTAATCTCTCCTTATATCCTTATATCCTTGTATGCACCTAGTTTAAATGGTATACGTCTAGGCTTAATACTGTCTAAAGCATCTTTAATAAGTTGGCAAGCTGTTTCCAGTCTGTTCATCTCTGCTGAGCTAATAAACGCTCCATTGTCATAAAACGTCTGCTTGGCACCGATGTCTTGTAGATATACTACGCTGTTAATCTGTGCAATGTTGTTTTCAAATGCGTTAAATTCGTCTGCGTAATAAAAATCTGTATATGTCTTATCAATACCCATGGTTTGATAATTTGTGACTGGTCCACATAAACTTTCGGCTCTTTGTTTTAAATATTCTATGTTATTTTTTATTCGGTTGTAATCCGTCCATATAACTGCGTCACCGCTTTTCCAGTCCGCTTTAGGTTCATTCCACAACTATTCCACCACCTTTCTAGCACTAAGCTTTCCGCTCCATGCGCCATTGAATGAAAGTTCATTTTGATATGTTTTGATTTTTATTTTGTCGCCATTCGACTTGATCATATTGAATAAATCTCCAGCATCTGTGCTAGGGTCTCCACGCCAACTTATTGAATAATCAACTGCACCTAGGTAATAATTCGCTAACCAATCATCAAGCAAACTAGCTACTTCTGTGCTATCAACAAGTGGATTATTCCAATTAACTGTTTTAGTTCCGCTGCTATTGTATCTATGGGTTAATCCTTTAGTGTCGACAACATACTCATATCCACTGACTGTGTACGTAAGTGTTGTATCTTTTTCAGTTAGACCATCAAATTTTAGCATGCAGTAATATGCACCGCTCTCTGTAACTGTAACTGTCACATTACTTGCATCGGTAACGGCAGTATAGCCATGACTAGGTGTAGTTATATCGACTTTTACAACATTATCGTTTGAATTGACAGTAATTTTTTCAGACACCAGTTCTTTTTTGCCAGTGCCAGGCTTATATGTCTGTTTTTGAACAGTAATTGACTTTAGTTTATCTTGCATCGTAATGGTTGGTGCGTCAAACATATCATCTTTGGACAGTTCATAGTCAGTTGCATCACCAATTCCGATATAGTCAACCGATATCCTTGCGTATGGTTCAGCTTTTGTAAACTCAACAACAACTCTATTTGCAGATCCATAGCGGTTGTAATTTTCCCAACTAAGGCTATCTACGTCAGTGACAATAACATTATCAACAAGCGTATCATTATCATAAGTTTTTATGGTAAATTCAAGAGGTTTACAGTTTCTAAAATTAATTATAAATCCATACCAACTGTAAGATATATCTAAATCGAGAGTAATTGTAGGATTTGTGGAAAACTCACCAATGCCGTTTGCTATTTCCTTGCTCACATATCCTACTTCTTTATATATTTTGTTTTTAGGTAAAAAACAAAGGTTTTCACTGTCAAGTCGTGAAAAACCCGTACTGCACATTGCGTAAGCTGTCTTCATGCTCTGCCCTCACTTACTCAAGCGATATAAGCATCGCAAAGTCGTGCATCTCGTTTGGCTCTATCGTTACTGAGGTTGGTAATACTGTACGTGCAAGCATAAACAACTTGCCATTATAAACGCCAAATACCCCCATTTCTTTGATAGTTATAGGCGACTCTGATGTATTTTTGATTGTTCTAGTTACGTGGAAAACGTTTTCACTGTAATCATTAAATGTAGTATGATTCATAGCCATGCCCTGATAAGTCGTTACAAGCTCGCCCAACTTGTAATCATCAATAGTCACAGGAGTATCGCCGGAACCGAACAAGAAATGCAACCCTGCGTCTGTATTAGTGTAATCTACTGCATCATTCACATTTTTTGCACTTACCCCAAACGAACCAAAAAAAATAACATTATCCTGTAAACTTCCATCAACCATTTTTACTGGTGCTGCTGAATTTAAAAAACTACGCTTAATTGTAGCTAATAAGTTTTGTGTAATCATATTGTCACCTCCTAAAGAACTATACTTGACACCGAAGCCTCTAAATTGAGGCAATCTACGTTTATAACAGTCCCGTCAATATTGTGCAATAAGCTGATACCTGTTTGTATCTTTCCAATATTCTCCGCCATCACATCCGCCGAGTCCGTTGGTTCTGTAGCCACTCCTTTTTCAGTGATAGCTGTGGCTATCTTGGTATTTCTATCACTGACAGATTTTTTTACTTCTGCAACTTCATCTGATATTGTTTTTATACTTCTGTCTATCTTGTCCATGTCTCCTGTGTAATCTGTTCGCCAATCTGGGATATCATCATTGCCGAATTGGCATAATCCAAGATTTTTTGTTTTATTTTGTGATGCCAAAAAAAATCACCTCTCTATTATTTAAATTTGAATTTGGCTTGTGTGGCGTATTCGTAAGCTGTTAATTTACACGAATCATACTTGCTTGCTGTCAGCCTTAACATTGCATACTGCTTAGCTGTCAATGCTCCGTCATCATCATGTAACACGCTGTCAATATCACTAAAATCTAACTGTCCATTTGATGATATTGTTTTTGTGGGTGTAATTGCGGATTGTATATGAATCCTATTTTGCCTGTCAATGGACAAAGTGCATCTGCCGGCATTGGCAATTATCTGCAAACACTCTGCGTGCGTAGCAACTGGTAACGGATTGTGTGTTACAGTATTTTTAAGAAAATTATCAAGAAAATAGTTACTACTGTCTGTAATTCCTGCGTCTGCCAATACTAGCAATGCCAAATCATACAAACTAATCCCATTTGCGTAATATTGACCTTTATAGTATTGCCCGGTTAACAATGTAAATCTATCTGTAGCGTTAAACGTGGCATCTCTACTGTTTGCTGACCATTTTGACAGGTACGTTGTTTGCCCTGGTAGCCATTCAATGTTGCCCTGTCCGTCTACGTCATAGCCAAACTGTACTTTAACCTCTTGACCGATTTCCATATACTGTATTGCACTATCCGGATTGTCTGGATCGTAGTATTGATCTTGATTATCAACTTTAATCATAACGTCCATTGATGGTATGGTTTCTGATATTGAAGATACATATTCTTTGCTACTGTAGTCCATAACTTCTTCATTGGTAAATGTTTTTGCAAGGCCACACTTAAATGAGTATATTCTTAATCTGTTCTGTCCATAACGCATTTGAACTGACTCAATTGTAATAAATGTTATGTCTGTAAAAACATCTTCCGTTATCCATACTTCATCAGCGTTTCTATAATGACTTGTGCCATTGTTAGTAATAACATCAAATTCAGTTGGGTAGCATTTCCCAAAATTGATAGTTAAACCCTTAATAGTATGTGGATTAGCAAATGTCATTGTAACTATCCCTGTAATATCCGCAGTTACAATACCATTGTTATAGTAATCAGTGCCAGTTCTAGGCAAGAAAAAAGCATTGCCATCAAGGACAGCAACGCCAGGTTCTGCTGTAGCATATATTCTAGTTACTTCTTCGCCATCAAAAGGTGCAATGTTATTGGAGTATACCGTTGTTTTTGTCTGATCGTCTAGTTTTATCTCGTTCTGAGCTTGAGAATTTATAAGTCCAATTGTAGCCTTAATGTAACCTCTATTGCGGTTCATAGACTTCATAGATTTCTTGTATTCATTGCTTACGTTCTGCATTGCATCACCTACCAGTGTCTATGAGATTGAATTGACAATTTCTGTACTTCGTTACCTTATGTGACGTAGGACTGGCGAACAACGGTTCTGCTGTCCTGTCGCCTGGGTACATTATGATTGTTATCGGTTTACCTGTGCGGTAATCTTCAAATGTTACTGGAATATAAAATGGTTCAACCGCCTTTAACATTGCTTGCCAAATCTTAGGTTCAAGACCGACCCACTTCATGTTATCCAACTTGTATAAGTCTCTGCCAATCCTTTGGCCGATAGTTACATTGTTAGCATTACGGCCGGCATTAACTGTCGTTGTAATAGTATAAGAAAAGCCAACGGCCGGACACGGAAAGTCCACACCGTTGACATTTAAAAAACTTGATAATCCTTGTGCCATATTATCACCTCTATGCTGTTGTAAATTGATGACCGTTACGTGATCTACGCCTATCCGTTTCACTGACAAGGGTTCGACCATCAATATTGATAGATGTATCTTTATCGGCGGTTTCCCTTGTATTCCGGGCAATTTGGGAAAGATAAGGTGCAAGCACATCATCGACCGCTTGTTTAACTCCGCTTGCTATACCGGCAGTAATCTGTTCGTTGTTTGCAACTACAGATTTTCCATTATCAAACTTACCCATTATCTCACCTTGGTTAGCCCTAAACCAACCATCTTCGGGGAATCCACCAGTCGCATACGTAGGCATGAAGCTAAACGAACCAGACATAGCCTCTTTAATTGGATCTGGTGCATTTTTGATTCGGAACTTAATTTCCTTATTAGACATACCCATATATATTTGACTTGCAGCATTCTCACCAAGTTTTTTTAAACTCTCGTCTGTCTGTGTCTTGATGTTGTACTGTACGCTTTTTCCAGTAAAGTTTTTTTGCAGCGTATCATTGATTGATTTAACTGCACTACCATTAGTTGTTGGAGTGCCATTAACGGCAGTTGCAGCATTATACTTAACCGTTTTGCTTTTCCAATATCGGCTAAAAACACTAGCTATGCTAGCAAGTTTTTCTCCTGTTGTAGCATTTTGCCCATTTATCGTGGTCTGTGCATTGTATTTAGCCGTTTTATTTTTCCATGTTGACGACCATCTGTTAACTATTCCAGACAAAATATTATTACTTGATGTTAGTTGCCCATTTGTGGCGGTTTGCGCATCGTACTTAGCACTCTTGCCTCTCCAAGTATCGGCCCATAATTTTCCTATATTTCTTATGGTCGCTACGTTGTCTGTCTTATTATCATTTACTGACGTGTCTACGTTGTAATCAACATTTTTTCCATCAAAAGCCGATATAGCACTACGAACTGATTTATTCAGTTTTTTATAGTCTTTATCAGTCTTTCTGTTGGTGGTCGTATCAATATTAAACTTGTTACTTATGATTCCTGATAATCCAACTATAGGGCTTGTTTTCATTCCGAATTTTGCAACGCTGCTTAATTTGTCTGTAATTTTCTTGAGATAATCCCAAAGTGTTTTCAATTTTTCAGTAATTGAGTTCAAAATAGACTTAATAATATCCCATGCAATTTGAACTTTTGCACTTATATCCGCAATTTTTTTAGTAATCCAGTTACCAATCAATTGCCGAATAACTGAACTAATTGCTGATGCAACAGACAATATAGGTGAAAGCACAGTTTTTATCGAATTTAATGCTGGAGAAATTTTCCCACCTATTGCACTGGCAACTTTTGAAATAATCGAAAAAACTGTACTTAATAAATTTGAGACTGTGCTTAATGCGGGCTTTAATACTGTTACAACCTTATCTGTATATGGGGACAATTTGCCCACACCAGATTTGATCTTGTTGATTATATCTACAATTAAATTCATCGGTGCTATGATATATTCAAGTGCTTTTTTTATGCCCTTGAATAATTTGGAATTGGATATTTTGCTATATGAGCCTTCTCCAAATACTTTATCAATTATTGCTTGGCCTACACCTTCATAAATTTGCAATGGTATTTTAGGAATTTCTTTTGCCATAGTGGCAATTAGTGAGCCTAAATTCCAAACAAGATTTCCCCAGTTGATACCGCAAATAAAATCAACAACTTTTTGCCCTAATTTTTGCCAAAGATTATCCTTATTTGCGGTATCAAAAGCACTAACAACATATTTACATATGCCTATAGCAAAATTAGACAATGTTGCTCCTGTAAGTCCAGCGTCCCAGGTATTGAGAAATCCAGTTATTGAAGATATAAGCGATTTACCCAAGTTTTTCCAATCAAAATTGATTGCAAAAGTATTTCCAGCAGTAAGCGCTGTATTTATTGCGCCGGCAATTGTTGAACCAAGATTAGAGAACAATCTCGGAGTAATGAGGCCATTCAAGAAGTCGGCAAGTCCTTTGCCAAAATTTTTTGCCTTTTTGTATACCTTATTCCACTTAATAGATTCCATTGCCTTAGACAAACTATCACTGATATATTTGCCTAATTGGTTAAGATTCTTGATACTGGATTTATAAAGCCCCTCTGTTTCTTTTATTTGGTATTTAAGTCCATTGTTGCCACCAGCACCGCTTACACCAGTGCCTCCACCAGAACCACCACCACCGTTTGTGCCTGTGTCTTTATCCGGTTCAACAACATTTAACTCATCAATTCCAAGAAGATGTGTTTTTAAATCTTTGGCCGCTTTAGCGGCTTTTTTAGTTCCACTTGCCATATCATCAGCAGCACCAGCAGCACCTTCAAAATCATCAGATATAGAACCCTTTTGTATCTCTAGTTTCCATCCAAAGATTGCACCAAGGGCATTTACTACCTTTTCGGAAAAAGTGTAAACCGCCGATAAAGCCTTATTAAGTGCCTGTACAAGCGGTTTTAACATATTGACAAATGCATTACCCCAAACACCTGCAACTGCCTTTATTTGCTCCTGTAAGATACGTAACTGGTTAGCCCATGTCTGACTTGTACGTGCAAAATCCCCTTGTACATTCTTGGTGTTATCCATGACGTACTGATATCTCAGCATTGTTTTTTCTAGCTGAGTCATAGAGGATATGTTGGCGTCAAGACCTTTTTTCATCGCATACTCTTTGAGGGTTGCGTTAGTAAGGTCAATACCAAAAGCTCGCATAGGCTCTGTCTCACCAGTAAAGATTGACCATAATTTACGCGAACTTTCTTCCTGTGAAATATTGTAGAAAGAAGCTAAGTCTGCCGATAATGCAGTAAGTTGTATCGACATATCAGACATATCTTTAACAGGTGCACCCATGGCAAGTCCCATGGCCTGGAATCTACCAGCTGTCTGCTTTGCAGATAATTCCGACATTCCATACGTCTTTATTGACGTCTTAGAAAATTGCTTCAATTTGTCCGTGTACTGACCGAACGTATTAACAACGACATTCTGCACCTCAGTAAGGTCAGAGGAAATGTCTATGGCTTTTTTGAATCCGCTTAATACTCTTTGCGCTGCCCAAAATGCCGCATATAGTTTCCCGACTGTTGAAGCAAGACTCCATATATGTTTTTTAGTGCTTTTAGCACTGCTGCCCATACCGGAAAAACTGTTTTGTATACCTCTGCTCGCACTTGCTGTCCTACTTCCTTGCGCTGCCAGATTTGCAAGTGCATGAGTCATTTGTATTACATTTTGTGATACTTGTGGTGCTGTAGCCATAACTTGCATAAACTTCTTAAGTTCTGCTGCAAGTGTCCCCAGTCCACCTGCGGTTTGTGTGGCTTTTGCACCTACTGACGCAAGATTGCCAAGTGCAGTGGTCATCTGTATTGTTCCAGCGGATAATTGTGGTGCAAGCGTCATAGTATTAAACAGATTGCGAAGTGCCACAGATAATTGTGGTAATGTTGCTGATACAACACTTGCTTTTTGCCCGGCATTGGCAAGTCTGCCAACTGCATTGGTAAGCTGAATTATATTTGTGCTGACGTTCTGAGCGCCTTGCAACGTGCTAGATAAGCTTACAATCGCATTTCCAAGCTGACCTATGGCATTTGTATTCATGCCGTTAATGTTCGAGTTAGACAGCCTTGTAATGGAATTAATGAAGTTCGTAAGACCCTTGTTGCTGAACTGCATGTTTCCTAATACTGATATACTGGAAGCAAGTGGGCTTATACTATTTGCAACCGCTGTAAGTTTTGCGCTGTTGATGTTTTCAAATTGTTTTATACCCTTGGCAGCTCTGTTAAAATCAGGCATTTTTACATTTTTTATTGCATTCATGCCCTGTGCAAGCTGGTTCATGCCCTGTGCAAACTTGGCTATACCATTACTATCAATTCCTTGTAATGTCTTAGATAGTGTGCCGAGCTTATTTGACAGCTTATCTACTGCATTAACTGCTTGCGTTGCACTTGCATGTATTTTAACTTCAAGATTATCTGCTGTTGCCATGTTTCACCGCCTTGTTGTAATAAAAAAGACGGCAAAAACATCAGTCCTTGCCGTCAATCATATTGTGTGTCCTATCCCATTCTTGTTTTGCCTTTAATCGTTCTTCAATAAACTCATTTCTAAGTCTATTTACCCTATCTTCTTCATTTTCCATAAGTGGAGCCTGTGTATATTCCGTTTTTGCTTTTTTGCCATTAAGACAATGATCTATTGCAAAACATAGAGCAGATCTAACATACGTTCCTACCCATGCATATACTTGTGAGTCGCGTTCTTTCTCTGCCATATGGTAGGCTTTTTCGTAGGGTTCAAGGTCTGCTGGGCAAGATTTGTCAATATCCTCAACTGTAAGTCCATACCCTTTGGTTAGCATTAACCAACGTGGTCGTATTTCATTACAGTAATTTTCGTAGTTAAAATCTTTGTTATCCTGTTCGGGGATTACTTCTGTATCTGATCCTGTGCTTTTGCTGTCTCTTCCTCGAACAACCTCTTTAAAAAACCATTGTGAAGCACCTCATTTGAGACATCCTCCTGGAGCTTAAGAAAATCTCCATTTTCTTCGTCTACAAAATGGTCAAGCATATCCTCAACCTTACTAAGCTGTTCGTCACGGCCTTTTCCTGTAGTTAAGTTGTAACCAAACTCATCTGAATGATTAGCCTGTAATCCGGCAAGTAAAATTTGCGGCATTAACAAATACATTCGTTCCATTCCCTCTATTGCCCCAACTCCATCGTCTGTACTTGACTGCATTACTCCAATCCTTGCCACCTTGCTGATAAATCCAGCCCTGGCTACTGCCTTATTACCAAACTTAATATTGTATTCCTTGCCATTCATTGTAATTGTCATGCTATTTTCCTTTCCTCCTACTCTTAATAGGAAAGGGGCAGTCCGAAAACCGCCCCTTGTTTGCTTAATACGTATAATCAGCCGATTTTGTATCTTTTGTATCGTCATCACTCAGCACGGCTGTATCTGAGTGGTTTGCTATTCCCCCGGTGTAAAAGCTACCTTTGTATCAAAGCCGACAAGGTCTTCGAGTATAAGGTTGATCTCAACTGTTAAAAGTTCATTCTGGCCCTTTGGAGCCACTGGAAGAACTGATGGCGGCTGAGCCTTGATAAACTCTGCCTTGGTAAATCCAGGTGTGATTGTCTCAAACCACATGGATTTGCCTGTTCCTTCCAATTTCTTGTACTCTTCAAGTACTTTCTCCCATTCTGCAAGTGTATCTGGTGTCCAGTTTACTGTTACTGTATATGTATCAGATACAGTAGTTCTACCAGATATGTTTCTTGTGTAAAAATCTTCAAGAGCAGATGCGTCAATAGCTTCTGGTTCTGCTGTAGCATCGCCAAGCTCATTGATTCTTGACAGCTGAGTAAATGTCGTTGGCTTTTCTCCTGCGGTTGTTTCAACACCATAACCAAAAGTAATACCCAGTGTACTTAATCCTGGTACTGCCATGTCTTTACCTCCTTAAAAATGTGCATAAAAAAAGAGCCACATGGCTCTAATTGCTAACTATAATATTGTGTCACCAGCCCCAAACACACGGCTGAATCGCATGTTACATATATAGGTTCCACCATTAACACTGTATTGAGGTGTTCCGGTGACCGAAAATCTCATTTGTTTATATATGTCCGTTATTTTGGACACAATCTTTCTGCATTCGCTGTGATTCTTGTTGGAAGTCACATCAACCTGTATCGTTTCTCTTATAGCGTTGATTGTCTGTCCCTCTAAATCTTGTCCCAGTTCCATTCCAGATAGTTCGTGAATATAAATTGTTGGGAACGTTGCCGGTTGATCTGATTCACCTTTATCTGTAACGTTAAGCGTTGGGTATTTATCCTTAAGTTGTTCTGTTGCTTTGGCCTTGACAATGCTATATACTGTCGGGCCAAGTTCTATTGCCCATGCATTATCCATTATTGCCAAACACCTCTTTCACAACGTTCTTGACTTTTCTTTCAAGTTCACGAGCAGTATTGTACATAAATGGCCTAGATGGCATACCCTCGGTGAACCACCAATGGCCATTGTCGTCCCTGTAAAACCAGCCAATTCGACCATCTTTGAGTTGATGGATTGTTTGACCACTTGCATATTGCCAAGATACTCCCGGAGGTAATTCGCCTTTGTATGGTTTCTTTTGCCCTATAACACCAGTTCCAAACTCAACAAATGCTGCGTGATCTGTTCCAGCTACAACCGCCCAAATATGACTACCCTCTGTATCTGTAATACACTCTGATTGTATGCTTTCAATCAACTCGCCCCTAAATATGGCGTCTAAGTTTGCAAGTTGAACTCTAGCAACTTCTACACCATCATCAGCCAATCTTTCAGCGATAATGGCACATTTATGGTCAAGCCTTGCTTGATAGGCTTTAAGCTCCTTGATTGCATTCTGCAAACTACTTGCAGACAAAGATACATCTATTGTTTTTTTCACTTGACCACCGCCTTAAGGACATATTTTGTTGACCGCAAAGCTGGCTTGACTCCTACAACTGTAAAATCAGCAGAAGTTTTATCAATATAGCCATCCTCTGTGTATTCAACTTTGCTATCAAGCCATATAATGTCACTTTTTTTGATAGGGTATGCTCCTCTATCTGTAACTATGATTGCGTCAAAATCATTGACATCAAAGCCATATTCTTTTGCCTGTGCTTCACCGCCAGAGAAAGAGATATTAGCCCTAAATGATATAGGCTCTTCGTATGATATTTCCTTATGGTCTATAAGAGGTATTTTTTGACCCTCTTCTGTAACGAAATACTTTATATTGCCGTCATCATCTTTTTCATATATCTCTACTTCTTTGCCATAAGAAGCATATTTCATAGATTGCTTATTGATTTCAAGTGACATTACTTCACATCCTTGCCAAATCGTTTCCAAAGCTCAGATAACTTTTCCCAACCATACATTGCTACAAATGCAACTACAAATCCGGCTAGAATAGCTGCAAGAATCATATACCAAAGTATTGTCATATGTATGTACTGCATATAGGCTATAAAAGCCACAACGGTAATGCCTATGGACAGCACAAACACCAATATATCGGTTGGAATCTTCCTAAATACACCAACGCCTTTGATTACTTGTGTAATTACCGCCACAACAAATGTAAGTGCGCCTATGACAGACATTATAATAGCCAGGTTGGCTACAAGACTTTGTATAACATCCATTTTTACACCTCCTTGTTTTCGTTGAGTCGTGCTTCCATTCCATCTATGCGATGATGAAGTGACTTGACACTTTCCTCAACTTTAATAATTCTGTTGTCGTGAGAATTAAGTTCTTTTCTCATTTCCACGACTTCATCTTTTATGTCCTTAGTGTTGCTAGATATGGCATCTAACTTCATGTTTATACGGGTGTTTTCTCGGACTCTATCCTCTAGGTCTGAGTTATCAGTTCTTCTATTATTCTTGATATTCAGCACAAGACTGACAACTCCAAAAAAAATAGAGAAAGTAACCGATATGATGCTGATAATTATTGCTACTGGCATATATCTACCGCCTTTCTCTTATGTTTGCATACTGCCCACCACCACCATAATGTATGCCCTCTGCTACCGTTGGGTAACGCACAATCTTCTATAATATCTCAACAAATGGGAATACATCAGCTAGCAGCTTATTTCTGTCAATCCAACTACGACTGACTCCATTTTCACCGAAACTTGCCATGTATTCCTCACCAGCTTGAGATAAGTCGTATACAACCAGACTGACTATATTGGTAGTATATCGTTTCATATCTTCTTCTATTTGCTCATCTGTGTAATCAGATGGGTAATTACGCTTGTTGCGTATTTCCTGCTTAATTTCCTCAATATGCTGCTCTATTCTTGGATTATCCTGTAAGACAGTCCACTTGATAGAGTCATCGTCACCGACTTCATATTGACCTTTTCGTATTTTGACTTGCTCTACCAATGTGTATTCCACGACTACCTCCTACAAAGCAAAATGAGCTATAAGCACTTCTTTTAATGCGCCACCTGTCATGTTTTCGGCGTTATCTATACCCTCTGATATTGCAAGCGCTTTTAGATCGTCTGTTGACATTCTGTTGATCTCGGTCTTGGTATGAATAGCAACATCAGAATCAGTTTTTTCTGTTTCTGGTTTGCTTGTTTCCGGAACGTCATTTCCGGCATCATACCATACCCCATCTTTTACAACGATATAGGGATATATCATAAGTTGCCCTCCTACTCGTGATGAACTTCAATTACGGCAGTGCTATCCATATTCTCATAAGATGGCAAAACAACCTCAGACGCAAATGTTGACATCTTCATTGGTGGGCCATACTCTGTCTTTGTAGCAACTGTAATTCCTGTACCATATTGGGTTACATCGACATTTGCTACCTGTCTTGCAGTTCTCTCTTCTGGTGTAGTACCAAACCATGTATTGCCAAGATTACCTTCTGGAAGAAGTGTAACCTTGTTATCTGGATAGAAATACTGCTCCTTGCCCTCGTCATCAATGTACATCTTATCGTAAAGCACGATAGTAAGTTTGGTTCTCTTCTGTACTACTGAAATAACAGTATCATCGTCAACCTCAATAGATGCTGTAAGGTTCTGTGCAAGGATTGAGTTTCTTATCTGTGCATTGTCAAGCAAATACTGGAATGTATTGCTGTTCATAAGCACATATCTAGCAATCTTGCCCTGCTTTTGTAACTTCTTTCTTGCATTGTTAAGGTCTGTAAGTGGCTTTGAATTAGCTGTGTCGCTCCACATGCTTGTTCCATCAAGCTTGATATAATGATCCGTAGTGTATGATCCGTCAGAATCATAATCATAAGAATACTGAACACCGTCACTCTTAATAGTGATAACTGGATGTCCATTTACTGTTGAAAGAAGAGCCATTCTCATTCTCTCTGGAACAACCTCCGCACCGCTTACAAGTCTGCTTGTGTCGTCATATACCGCACTAAGAGCACTTGCAAGGTATGGATCATCAGCAGTGTTTGCTCTTTCTATTTCAAGCATTTCTGCCTCGCCTATGGTCATTCCCTCACGGAAAAATGCCATCTGTGTTTTTTCCTTAGAAAGTCCCTCTCTAGCTCTGATTGTTGGAATTGAATCAAAGTTAGATGGTGCAAGAGATACAGGAAGTCCCTTATGTGTTTTTATCCATTGCAGGTCAAGTCCCTGTTTCTTTCTCTCTGGAAACCACTGTAATCCAAGATATGGAATCTGATTACTTGCATTTTCTGTTGCTGACAGCGCAATTGACTTACTGTCAATAACTTCATTTACTAACATATGTTTTACCTCCTGAACTACTCAAATACGATCATTGGCAGAGCTGTTTTGACCGCTGCATCGTATGTTACTCCTGAATGTTTTTCTGCAACTGCTGTGTTAAGATATGCTTTCTTAAGAAGAACTCCCTGTGGTCTATCTTCTGTCACGTCAAATCGAAGTATGCCAACCACTGTTGCTGTGTTATCAACCTTGCCGTCTTTACCGATTGGAGTTCCAGCTTTAACTATCTTTTTGCCATTTACCTTTGTCGTAACATCTTCAAAATCCAAAGTAAGAGGTATGGCCTCGTTTGGCTCTCTCTTTAAAATCTGAACGTCTCCTGCGTATGAAGTCTTTTCATACTGCATATTCATACTTGGCATCTATATTTCCCTCCTTAAATGTAATGTTTCAAAATATCATTTTTTCTATTTTGATTTTCATTAAGACCGGCGGCTATTTTTTCTGCCTCCGTCTTTGTGTCACTTGAATTGCTGCCTGTACCACCATTACCCGGCGGTGTTGAGCCATTGGCTATCTCTTTCTCTTTAGCCTGGGCAGCGGCAGTTTCTTTATCTGCGATAATCTTTCCAAGAGCGTCATAATCCATGGAACCATCATCCTTAACCACTAGCTTTGCCTGTTCAGCGGAAATCTTGAATTTCTCGGCTGCACTTGTTCTCTGGCTTGCAATTGCCTGTGTCTTTTCAAGCTCTGCTATCTTCTTCTGAGCATCTTCAAGAGCTTTGGCATTTCTTTCTGCCTCAGACATACTCTGCCCCTTTAAATCCTCATACTCTTTTTCGATAGCTTTGAGCCTTTCAAGCTCTGTGTTGTTCTTATTTGCCTTTGCATTAGCAGATTGAACGTCCTTACCATTTTCAGCCATGACTTTTTCAATCTGTTCATCGGTCAAACCCATTGATACTAAATCTTCTCTTTTCATTGATTACCTCCGTATGTCTACGTTTTTATACGGTGCAACGCCACCGATTGACATTGCCGTTTTCTACGCTCACGGCACTTGCGAAATTTTGTATAAAAAAAGCAACCACAAACGTGATTGCTAATTTCCATTGATTATATTGTTGTATTGCTCTTCTGTTATCAGCCCTTTATCATAGGCTTGCTTAACCATTTCAGCATTCCATATATGATAGACTTGATACCATTTTTTTATTTTTTCATACATAGGCTATTCCTCCGTCAGCAGTGTGTTAGTCATCATTGCCGTATATGTTACTTGTGCGTCTATACGCTCAATATCAGACGGTATTTTGGCTGGTTCATAGCCGTCATACTTCTGAGGATTGTTGTTGATATCTTGAAGATTAAGACTTTCAACAGGAGCATGAAACTGTGTTCCATCATACTCATAGTATGTATGTGTTTTTGACTGCTCTCCGGGTTCTGCATATTCCTCTGTCTTAACTCTTTCATTAAGACATAAGTACACCCATGCTATTCCTTTGGTATCTATTTTTATAACAACTTCTTGCTGTGGTTCTTCTGCTCTTACTATCATTGCTTACCACCTTTCCTGCTACCTTAAGCAATTCTCAGTTCGCCTTGTCAAGCCAGTTCCAACAATACAATTAACAAAAGCCCTCTTTAGTTAATTTGCGTATGCTCCTAAAATGGCACAATATAACGTGTCTGCAAATTTATAAAATCCATATTTAGATGGATGCACGTTATCATTACAAACAGTATGCTTATCTGGATTTCTTGCAGAGAAAGCAACTTCTGTCTTAGGAAAGTCATTATAACAGTCCAAATTTTGATAAATGGGAACACATATTGCATTTTTTACATTTTCTATCAAATGCTTTCCACATTCAAACAAATGATTTTTGCTATACTGCACATCTACATAGTTTCTTGTTCCATAAGCATAGCCATCATTTACTACCGGAGACGGAACGCACACAAAAACCTTAATACTTTGATTCAAGTGCCGTAATACTACCCATATCAGGTACATCATCACCTGGTTCATACACTTGTCCGTCTTGGACTACCGTATATCTAGTCACCATTGTTATTACCTCCGTTGCCAAGATTATCTATTATCTCTTGCGCTTTTTGTTCCTGTTGCTCTACATCATCTATAGTTAGATATAACTTATCCAAGTATTTTTTAGACAGTAAAAATGTTTTTTCTGCGTCCCCCCACAATCCAACAGTCTTGATTGCGACAAGTGGATGTATTCCAGCCTGCAATAGAACAACCAGAGTCTGAGCTTTGGTGTACATATTATCTTGTGGACTATGGTTTATCTGCACTGAAAAATCTCTAACCGTCAGTTTTAAATCTTCTGCATACAATCTGATTGCATTAAGTGCAAGTTTAGCAAGCCGTTTTTCTGATGTTGCGACAAGCGGGTCTTTTAACTTTGTTCGTGTCTTACTAAAATCCCAGCCGTTTCTTAACTCGACAGCTCCTTGCGTATCTCCGCCTGTGTTACCTTGCTTAGTTGGAATTGCAAGAATTGTCTGAACGTTATCCCACAAATCATCCTTGGCAACTTGAGTCTGAGATTGATTAAGCTCTTGCGACATAACATCTACATCAGCGTTGTTGACACCATTGGTTGACTTAACAACCAGGGCGCCCATTTCTTTCATAGCTTTAAATTTGTCCTTGTCAACGTCACAATTAACAAACTTAATCCACGACTGCACAAACTGTTCTATGCTATCCATTCTGTTGGATTGCATGTTGTTGATTGCATCAAGCATATCTATTACAAGTTCAATATCACTTATTCTTTCATGATTATTAGGGTACTCAACAATCGGTATATCTCCGTAAGCGTGTAATTTCCAGTCTGTGACTGTACTGTTATATATCTTGCACTCGTGCGTGGCTGTGTAACACTGCTTGTACCACTTACCATCAATATCCTTAAGTTCTGTGACGGCAACCATCGGTTCCTCAGTGTTGCTGTTGTATATGATAAAGGTATTGAGTGGACAAGGTGTAACAATCCTGAACGGCACATCACCGTTTGGGTTAAACTGGATAGCTTTAAATGCTGTACCAGTGGCAGATTGCCATTCACCAGCCTTTATGTCCTTATCTTGCTTACAGGCGTCTACCATGTAATCATTCAGATCATCAACCGCATTATTGATCGCGTCATCGTCTTTACGGCTGATATACTGTACTGGTTCTCCGTAAGTTTGTCCAACTTTAAACTGCACGATTTCATATGCATGATTTTCTACGATGTAATTAATTACATCATCACGAATTACTTTAGTCCTGTACCTTATTGGCTGGTCGCCTTTGTAATAATTCCATAAATACTTTATAATCGGCTTATTCCAGTTAAATACTCCTATGCACTCACCGACTACATTTACAATATTATCCGGTGTAATGGCGTCTACATTGGTATATGCTATTTTTCTACCATAGTGGCCTCTTACAAGGTCTTGCAAATGTAATCTGTTCATGTCAACTCCTACTTCATGAGTTCATTTACTCTTTTTTGAATCTTATCAGGATCATATCCTGCTGCCTTGAGCCTATCGATACGTTCCTGTCCGTTGCCCCAGCGACCAGCAATGACCTCATGTGCAACTGCATTGATGATCTTATCCTGTGTCATCTGTGATGCCTTAACGAGCTTGTTTACTGCAGCCTGTACCTTGTTGTAGTCATATCCAGCCTTGGTCAGTCTGTTTTTGCGATTCTGTCCATTGCCCCACTTGCCGGCAAGCACTTCCCTTGCGATCGTATTGGCGCTCTTCTTTACCGGCTTAATAGTGGCAATCTTCACAGCCTTAGTAGCCAGCTTGCGCCATGATGCTGCGCTGATATATGCTTTGTTCAGATCAAGGCTACCAGCGTATCCTGCAAGCTTGCCAACAGATGTATACTGTCTGAGTAAACAGTTATAAGCTCCCTCATTCCACGGATGTTTCTGATAACCAGTCTCAACATAGTCTGGGTATTGAGCCACCCACAGGCCATATCCAGCCTTTTTTACGGCGCTCATAGCGCTCTTCTGAATATAGATAAGTGGCTTAATTCCTGTCTTCTGATATACGTAGTTACACCATTTCAGACACCACTCAAGATCATTCTTGCCAAACTGAGGGTTATTCTTCGCCTCCCAGTCAAGTACAATGATTGCTTTGCCGATATACTTCTTGACATATGCAAGAAAGTAGTCAGCCTCTTTTTGTACGTCACCGCCGTTGGCATAATGATACGCACCTAATAATCTTTTCTTGTTTAGAACTTTGTCACAGTGACTTGTAAAGTATCTGTTCTTATAGCTTGTTC
>ERZ1106919.1085-NODE-1085-length-19031-cov-4.517707_pt1 | contig 19031 bp, 17 predicted proteins | sample MGYA00403654_ERZ1106919 | MGnify/ENA primary metagenome ERZ1106919 (study PRJEB35170, sample SAMEA104062450) | human gut metagenome | biome: human gut; feature: human-associated habitat; material: faeces | place: Denmark | collected 2012-10-08 ... | reverse complement strand
GCCGATCCTTCTTGATGATTACCACATAGATGAAGCAAAATGCTGCTGCGGCAAGGAACGTCAACTCGTATGCGCAGTTGGCAGAGGCCGCCGCCTGATCGGCACATTCTCTCAGCGTGGCGAACATACCGGCGTTCATATAGCGGTCCGTCAAAATCTCCAGCACCCGGTTGTCGGCAAAGGTGCCGGCGGCGTCCAGCAGGCAGTAGGCCGCGGGGAGAGCGAGGGCGAGAAAGCTCTTTGCGTACTTATAGTTGCTGGCCTTCTGCCGTTCCAGACGAAGCTCCGGGTCCTCCGTGGCATCCACCACACCCAGACCGATGGCACCCGTGCACACCAGCGCGATAGCCAACAGGGCCAGAGGAGAGTAATCCTCACCGCCGACGAACAGCAGCGTCAGCACTGCCACCAATGCGCCGGAGGAATTACAGATGGGGGAAGAAACGGACAGCTCGATATACCGCAGGCCCAGATAGCCCAAAGCCATGGAACTGATATACAGCAGGGACACCGGCAGGTAGGTCCAGATGACGGACCAGCTGATGGCCGTGCCGCCTACGAAGATCTCAAAGGCGGCGTGAAGGCCCATCACCACGCCCACGGCGATGACCATTTTCAGGTGGGCATATTTAGCCGATTTTGGAAAAGAGGTCGCTGCCGCTCCAGCACAGGAGGGCGGTCAGGGAAAGCCAAAGCCACATGGGGAAGGTCTCCTTATTGAAAAAATTGAATAGATGGAAGGTGCCGCGGTTTTACAGGGTCACGATACCGGCGTCCACCAGCTTTTGCAGGCTCATGAGGATGCCCAGCTTGGCGTGATACCAGGTGAGGCCGCCCTGGAAGTAGACGGCGTAAGGGTCGCGGATGGGGCCGTCGGCGGACAACTCAATGCTGCTGCCCTGCACGAAAGCGCCTGCCGCCATGATGACATCGGAATCGTAGCCGGGCATGGCCCAAGGCTCCGGGGTCACATAGCTGTCCACCGGTGCGGCAGCCTGAATACCGCCGCAGAAGGCCACCATAGCCTCCCGGCTGCCCAGCGTCACCGCCTGAATGATGTCGTGGCGGCTTTCCGTGGCGTTGGGGACGCAGGCGAAGCCCAGCTTTTCATAGACGTTGGCGGCAAAGACAGCACCCTTCAATGCACCGGATACCACAGTGGGGGCCAGGAACAAGCCCTGATAGAAGGCGGGCATCAGACCCAGGTTTGCGCCGACCTCCTGCCCCAGACCGGGGGCGGACAGCCGGTAAGCGCACCGCTCCACGCACTCCTTGGTGCCGCAGATGTAGCCGCCGATGGGGGCCAGACCGCCGCCGGGGTTTTTGATGAGACTGCCTACTACCATATCAGCGTCCATATCAGAAGGCTCGATCCGCTCCACAAATTCGCCGTAGCAGTTGTCCACCATGACCTTGACGTCAGGCTTGATCTCCTTGCAGAAGCGGATCAGCTCCCCAATCTGCTCCACGGAGAAGCTGGGGCGGGTGGCGTAGCCCTTGGAGCGCTGGATGGTGATGAGCTTGGTGCGCTCGTTGATCTTGGAACGGATGGCATCGTAGTCGAAGGTGCCGTCGGCCTTCAGGTCCGCCTGGGCGTAGGTAACACCGTACTCCTTCAACGAGCACTTGCTCTCCCGGATGCCGATGACCTCCTCCAGCGTGTCATAGGGTGCGCCCACGGGGGAGAGCAGCTCGTCTCCCGGCAGCAGGTTGGCGGAGAGGGCCACGGTCAGGGCGTGGGTGCCGCAGGTAATCTGAGGCCGCACCAGCGCAGCCTCCGTGTGGAACACATCTGCATAGACCCGTTCCAGATTGTCCCGGCCCTCGTCATCGTAGCCGTAGCCGGTGGTGGCGGCGAAGTGGGTGGCATTTACCCGATTCTTCTGCATGGCGGACAGGACCTTGGCCTGATTGTATTCCGCCGTCTGGTCGATGGCGTCAAACCGGTCCCGCAGCTCCGCGATGATCCGCTCTCCGTATTCATAGACAGCCGCGCTGACGCCCAGCTGTTCGTACATGGATTCCATTTTCATGTCTTGTGTTCCTCTTTTCCCAAAATTTCATCAGCCAGATCGTTCAGGATCTCCGGCCGGGTCACGACAAGTCCGCTGGCCTCGTTGCCAAGGATCAGCAGGGTGTCTCCCGGAGAGATGCCGTAAAACCGGCGGGCTTCCTGGGGGATCACGATCTGTCCCCGGTCACCCACCTTGGCGGTGCCGAAGATCCGGTTTTTACCCTGACCTAAGACGTGCTTGCCTCCAGGCATGGGACCGCCTCCTTTGTCATATTTTTCACACTTGTATGAATATAGCAGACCTGTTTCCAAAAGGCAAGGTTTTTGCGGAAATTTCCCGTTTTCTGCTGAAAAAAGGCAAAAAGAACCCCGGTACAACTGTACCGGGGCGAAAAAACGAAAATTTTGTATAGGGTCAGCTCAGCCGGAGACCGCCTACGAAATATGTATTGTAGTAGCCGGAGGTCAGATCGCTGGTGATGACGCCGCCGTTTCTGGAGGAAGAGGCGTGCACGTGCTGGCCGTTGCCGATGTAGATGCCGACGTGGCCGATGGCGTGTGAGGAATCCGAGAAGAACACCAGATCACCGGGCTGCAAGTCGGATTTGGCGACGGCGTAGCCGCAGTTCTTATACTGGGCGGTCGCCGAGTGCGGCAGGGAGTAGCTGAGCTGCGCGTAGAGATACATCGTGAAGCCCGAGCAGTCAAAGCCGTTGGGGGACGCGCCGCCGGAGCGGTAGCGCGTGCCGAGGAAGGGCATCGCCATGGAGACGACCTTCGCGCCCACCGTGCCGTCGAGGTCGGCAGGATCGCGCAGATATTCACCGAGCAGCCAGCCGGTCGTCGAGTCGAACGTGACCTGATACCAGCCGTTCGACTCACCGACGACGGTGACCTGCTTGCCGCTGACCACCTGCGTGATCTTGTCGTAATTTGTGCCGGGGCCCGTGCGCACGTTGATCGTGCCGCCCGTGACGACCATGGAGACGGTCTCGGTCTCGCTCACGTCTTCCTTGGCGTCAGCCTTGTCTTCAAGCTCTGCCTGCATTTCATCGAGCTTGGCGAGCTCTTCTTCGTTCGCGCTCTCGGTCTGAACGGATTCCGTCAGCACGGTCACGCGGTCAACAAGGTTGCGGATCGAACCGTCGTAAGCGGCCTGCGCCGAAGAGAGCGGCGCGAGCAGGCTGACGGAGAGAATGCCCGAAAGCAGGAACGATAAGCATCGTGAATGGTTTCTCATAGCTGAGTCATCCTTTCGTGAATAAAATCAGGGGGCTGCGCGGCGGCTATTTACATCTTGCCGCTCAGCGCGCGCTCAAGCCAGATGGAGGCAAATTCCATCGCCTCGCCAAGGCTTCCTTTTTCCGTCGAGCGGACCACACGGTCGCGCGAACGGAGGCTTGCGTCTGTCATCTGCAACTGAATGGAAACGCGCTTGGCAAGCGTGATATCCTTGAGCGGCGTGGTATCCAACACCTGCATCATCACGATATATTTATCCGCCATCGAGCCGTAGTAGATGAGATTATCCACACGGCGCAGCGGGTGTCCGCGGTAAACGAGACCTTCCGTAGCTTCTGCCATCTGACTCACTCCTGTCCTTGTAACCAATTTGTAACTTTGTAACCGTTTTGTAACTTTTTGCAGTATAGCATTTTTTGCCCCCCTTGTCAATAAAAGTGGGGCGAAAAAATGCAACAAACCCTCGGAGGCCGCGTTCACGGTCTCCGAGGGTCGTTATTCTGACGCTTTTCGCTTACTTTCCGAGGTAGCTGCGCACAAGCGTTTGCAGCAGCTCATCGCGATCCAGCTTGCGGATCAGCGTGCGGGCGTTGTTATGGTTCGTGATATAGGTGGGGTCCTCCGACAGGATGTAGCCCACGATCTGGTTGATGGGATTATAGCCCTTATCCTCCAGCGCGGCATAAACGGTGGTTAGAATATGACGGATCTCAGCGTCCTTTTCCTGCGCAACATTAAACTTTCGGGTAAATTCTTCCATTGGGAGAGTCCCTCCTTTCCATGCAGACAGTATAGCAACGCAATTTCAAAAAGTAAAGAGAGCGCTGTCAACTGTAACCAAATCGTAATGTTTCCTTAAGGAATTCTCAGCGGAGCACCGCGTCGTGGTCGGCCTTGAGCGCTGCGAGGATGGACTGGACGTCCTCATCTGCCTCTTCACCGGTCAGGCTGCGGTCATCCGCGCGCAGAACGAGGTTGAACGCCACGCTCTTCTTGCCGCCGGCCACGCCGGGGCCGCGGTAAATATCGAACAGCGACACATCCTTCAAAAGGCCCTTCGCGCCGCGGCGGATGCTCTCTTCGAGCGCGCCGACCGTGACGGCCTCGTCGCACACGACGGCGATGTCGCGCGTGACGGCGGGGAACTTCGGAAGCGGCTGGTAGACAGGGATGTCGCCGCGCTTTTCATACATCGCATCGAAGCTCAGCTCTGCGGTGTAGACCTCGGTGTCCATGCCGTAGTTCGCCGCGACGAGCGGATGGATCTGGCCGAACACGCCGAGGTATGTCTCGCCCGCATACACTTTCGCGCAGCGGCCGGGGTGATAAGAATCATTGTCGGTGCAGGCGACGTACTTGACATCCGTGATGCGCAGCTCGTGCAGCAGCGTCTCGATGCTGCCCTTGAAGGAGAAGAAGTCCACGCCGTCGCCGTAAGCGCCGAGGGAGAGGTACTTCGGCTCGTCAGCAAGACCGTCCTCGCGCGGCAGGTAAATTTTGCCGAGCTCATAGAGGCGGGCGGACTTGTTGCGGTAGCTGTGGTTGCGGGCAATGATCTCGAGCATGCTCGGCAGGATCGTCGTGCGCATGATGGAGGTATCCTCGCCCAAGGGATTCAAAATCTTCAGGGAGTTGCGCAGCGAGGAATCCTTCGGCATGCGGATCTTATCGTAATAGGTCGGGCTGATGAAGGAATAGGTGATGATCTCATCGTAGCCCAGCGCGCGCACAGCGCCGCCGATGGTGCGGTCGAAGCGCTGCTGCTCGCTAAAGCCGCCGCGCGTGGTCTCGCCGCGCATGAGCGTGCAGGGAATCTTATTGTAGCCGTAGAAGCGCGCGACCTCTTCGGCAATGTCGCTGTAATGCTCGACGTCGCCGCGCCAGGACGGCACGTAGATGTCATCGCCATTCAGGATAAAGCCGAGGGAGACAAGAATTTCGCGCATCAGGTCTTCGCTGAGTTCCGTGCCGAGCAGGGCGTTGATCTTGTCGGGTTCGAGCTTGACGACCGTGGGGGCCTTTTCCTTGGCGACCACGTCCATCACGCCGTCGACGACCTCGCCGCAGCCGAGCAGCTCCACGAGCTCGCAGGCGCGCTCGACGGCCTTGATGGTGTTCATCATGTCGAGGCCCTTTTCATAGCGGGAGGAGGCGTCGGTGCGCATGCCGAGGGCGCTGGCCGTGCGGCGCACGGAAACGCCGTTGAAGTTAGCGGACTCAAAGAGCACCATCGCCGTGTCGCCGACGATCTCGCTGTTCGCGCCGCCCATGACGCCCGCGACGCAGACGGGCTTGTGCTCGTCGCAGATGCAGAGCATGTTCGGCGTCAGCTTGCGCTCGTTGCCGTCGAGCGTCTGGATGGTCTCGCCCTCGCGCGCGGTGCGCACGATGATGTGGCCGCCTTCGACGCAGCTGAAGTCAAAGGCGTGCATCGGCTGGCCGTATTCGAGCATCACATAGTTCGTGATATCGACGATGTTGTTGATGGGGCGCACGCCGCTGTTGCGCAATCTCTCGCGCATCCAGCGCGGAGACGGAGCGATCTTGACGTTTTTCACCATGCGCGCGGTGTAGCGCGGGCAGAGGTCGCCGTCCTCAATGTCAATGTCGACGATTTCCGCGATGCTGCCGCCGCAGCCGTGCGGCTCGGGCGTGTGCAGCTTAAGGGGGCGCTTGAACGTCGCGCTCGCCTCGCGGGCAAGGCCGATGACGGAAAGGCAGTCGGGGCGGTTCGGCGTGATCTCAAACTCGACGATGGAATCGTCAAAGCCGAGGATGTGCGCCATGTTGAGGCCCGGCTCGGCGTCCTCTTCCTGTAAGACAAAGATGCCGTCGGCGATGCAGTGGGGGAACTCCTTCTGCTCGGCGTGCAGGTCTTCGAGCGTGCAGATCGTGTCGCTCTTCGTGTTGTACGCGACAAGGTCGCCCTCGTGAAGGTTGGAGCAGCGCGTATCGGGCACAGCGGTTGCATTGCCGAGGTCGAGGCAGGTGTGGAACGTGCCGTCGCCCAGCGGGGCACATTCAAGCACCCTGGCGGCAACAACAGGGCCGTAGACCTTGTCGCCGGGCTTGATGTCAGCGGGGATGGAGGGCTTATCCTTGTCGATGGGATGATAGTCGTTCAGGATGGCGGCGGGCGTGATGACAGCATAGGGGAAGTCGTGCTCCGCCGTCATGCCGAGTTCCTTGGGCGAGCAAAGCATGCCGTTCGACTCAACACCGCGCAGCTCGCCCTTTTCGATCTTCACGCCGCCCGGCAGATGCGCGCCGTGCAGCGCTGCGGGGACATAGTCGCCCACATGGACGTTCCACGCGCCGGTGACGATCTGCACGGGCTCAGCCTGACCGACGTCGATCTGGCAGACCCACATGTGGTCGGAATTTTCATGGCGCTTCATCTCGAGAATTTTGCCGACGACCACGTTCTTGAGGTTTTCGTCGGGACGCTCGATGGTCTCGACCTTCGAGCCGGAGAGCGTCATCTCGTCGTTGAATTCCTTATCGGTGATATCCTTGAGGTCAACGAATTCGTTGAGCCAATTACGGGATAGGATCATATTTGTATCCTCCTAAGAAGTAACAATCAAATTTTGTTTTTTGTGACGACATGCGCGTCACAAAAAACACCGCTCAGGGTGCAAGCGTGCGAGCAAAGCGAGTGCGGCACAGCACCCTGCGAAAGAGATCGCAGAAAGCGGCTCGCCGCTTTCGCGAGGAATATTAAAACTGTTCGAGGAAGCGGACATCGTTCTCAAAGATCAAACGCAGGTCGCTGATCTTGAAGTGGCCGAGCGCCAGACGCTCAAGGCCCATGCCGAACGCCCAGCCGGAATAGACCGTGGAGTCGATGCCGCAGCCCTCGAGGACCTTCGGGTGGATCATGCCGGCGCCGAGCACCTCGATCCAGCCCTCGCCCTTGCAGGTGGGGCAGCCTGCGCCGTGGCACTTGTGGCACTGAATGTCCATTTCGCAGCTCGGCTCGGTGAACGGGAAGTGATGGGGGCGGAAGCGCGTGACCGTGTGCTCGCCGTAGAGCTGGCGCACGACCTCGTTGAGCGTGCCCTTGAGGTCCGCCATCGTAATGCCCTTGTCGATGGCCATGCCCTCGATCTGGTGGAACATGGGCGAGTGCGTGGCGTCGACCTCGTCCTTGCGGTACACGCGGCCGGGGGCGAGAATGCGGATGGGCAGCTCGCGCGTCTCCATCGCATGGATCTGCATCGGAGAGGTCTGCGTGCGCAGAAGGATCGAGCTGTCCTCGGTGAAGTAGAACGTGTCGCTCCACTCGCGGGCGGGATGGCCCTCCTCGACGTTGAGCTTCGTGAAGTTGTACTCGGCAAGTTCGACCTCGCGGTCTTCGAGAATTTCAAAGCCCATGCCGACGAAGATGTCCTTGATCTCGTCGAGCACCTGATACATCGGGTGCTTCACGCCGATCTTTTCCTGCTTGCCGGGGATGGTCACGTCCACGGCCTCGGACTTGAGCTTGAGCTCCATGGCCTTGTCGGCGAGCTCTTTCGTCTTTTCCTCGATGTTCGCTTCGAGCTTGGCGCGCACGTCGTTGGCGAGCTGCCCGATCACGGGGCGCTCTTCGGCGCTGAGCTTGCCCATCTGCTTCAAAACGGCGGTCAGCTCCCCCTTTTTGCCAAGGTAGCGGACGCGCAGTGCTTCGAGGTCCTCCGCCTTGCCGGCGTTGGAGATCGCATCGAGCGCCGCCTTGCGGATCGCTTCCAGTTGTTGTTTCATATCATTTCTCCTTTTCAGGTAAAAATTTGCAGAATTTCAAAAATCGGCGGCAGGGGCAAAAAAATAGCCTTTCCTCCCGACACTCTCGGGACGAAAGACTTTCTTCCGCGGTACCACCCTGATTCGCGCCCAAAGGCGCGCGCTCGTTGCCCGTAACGGGGGCTGACCGGCCGCGCATTTCCTCGCGGCTGCTCGGGGGCGAACCAAGCGACATCCCGCAGACCGGCTCCCAGCCGCCGACCGGTCCTCTCTACGCGGAACAAACACGCTATTTTCCCTTTCACAGCATTTGTCTAAGTGGTACTTATATCACAGAAAAAAGGAACTTGCAAGGGGGAATTTGCCCCTTGCCGGCAAAAAAGCGGCAAAAGCGCAAAATATCGCGCATTTTCCTCTGCGCGCTCCCCTTTTCCTGCCCAAAACGCGGAAAAACCGCACTTTACAACGTGCAAAAACGTGGTATACTATAATAGTTGTTTACAAACCCACCGTGGCTGCTCTCGCAGCCGGATAAGGAGAACGATCATGGACGAAAGAAAGCGTCTTTACAAGTCCCGCAACAACAAGATGATCTGCGGCGTCTGCGCAGGCATCGCAGACTACTTCAACATTGACCCGTCGATCGTGCGCGTGCTCTGGGCGGTCCTCGCTCTGGCCGCCGGTACTGGCGTGCTCGCCTATATTGCCTGCGCGATCATCCTGCCCGAGGGCGACACCGAGGTCTGACCGCTTGACAATCCGTGCAAAAAAGATATACTAAATCCTGTTTGCCGCGCGAAACGGCAGAAAAAGATGTAAAACGCGAAGGGAGCTTCCTTTTATGGCGACTTATCCGATGCATGTCGCGGGTCTTGACCGCGACTTTCCCATCTGCAAGGTAACGGACGATCTTTATATCGGTGCTTTCATCATGTTCGGCGACGCGGAGCTGACTGTGCGCTGCGCAGAAGAGCTCTTGAAGCTCGCCGATGGCATCGACTACGATTACCTCTTCACCGCTGAGGCAAAGTCCATCCCCCTCATCCACGAGATGGCGCGCCAGAGCGGCGCGAAAAAGTATTTTATCGCGCGCAAGGGCCCCAAGGTCTACATGCCCGACCCCATTTCCGTGGAGGACAAGTCCATCACCACCGTCGCCCAGCAGAAGCTTTTCCTCGGTTCTGACGACGCGGACCTCATCCGCGGCAAGAAGATTTTGCTCGTCGACGATGTCATCTCCACGGGCGGCTCGCTCAAGGCGATGGAAGCACTCGTCGAAAAGGCGGGCGGCACCGTTACGGGCCGCATGGCCGTTCTCGCCGAGGGCGGCGCAGCCGACCGCAAGGACATCCTGTTCCTTGAAAAGCTGCCCGTCTTCAACGCCGACGGCAGCGTGAAGTAAAAAGATTCAATCACAGAAGCGCAAAGCGCCTTTCAAAGAGCTTTTCTTTGAAAGGCGCTTTCTCTGTTATTCGGTGATCTCCTCGCAGACCGTCGGCGATGTAGGCCTTGCTTCGGCCTCCGGCGCTGTTCTTAGTCCGCTCAAACCGCGGCGGCAGAGCACGCAGCCCGCCGCGCATACGGCGGCCATGACGGCAAGGAACTGCCACTTCTCCGCAAAACCGCCCAAAAGCCCCAGCGGGTCGTTCATTGCGTTGAACGCGGCGTGCGCGGCGATCGTGGGCAGGATGCTCCCCGTGCGATAGCGAATATAGCCGAAAAGCAGGCCCATGAGAAACGCGTAGCCGATCTGCACCGGCGTTCCGTGGATGAATCCAAAGAGTACCGCTTGCAGTACAATTGCGATCCACACCGGCATGGCCCGTTCCAGCCGCGACTGGATGACGCCGCGGAACACGAGCTCCTCCGCAAGCGGCGCGCCGGCCACCACGGCAAGCGCCGGGATCAGCCCCGTCTCTGTGCTCAGGCGCATGGCTTTTCCATATTCCTCCATCCAGCTTTCCGGCAGCAGGGCAAGCACCAGACTGACCAGCACATAGAGGCCGACCGCGCCGAAGGCGCAGAAGCCCACCGTCCAGCCCGAGCAGTGACGAAGGCCCGCCGCCTCGGATAGCGGCTTTTTCCGCAGCAGGAACCACAGCAGCAGTACCGCGGCGATGATCAGACACGATAGCAGCGTGAGCGCCGACAGGCCGTCAAGAAGCCGCTCCGCCACCGCCTGCGCCCCCTGTGCAAGGTCCGCTCCCCTATTGATCGCCGCATCGGCAGCGATACCGATCCCATAGACAAAGGGCAGCAAAACCTGCACCGCCACGAAAAAGAGCTGATACAAAGCGGATCTCCCCAGCGCAGCCAAAACACCCTTTGCGGAATAGGAATGCCCGGTTTTCATATCTTCCCCCTCCTTGTCCGGTCCTAAAATTGCCGCAGCCTCCATTTTGTGTGCGGGCCACTTCAAGCAAGCCCGACGCAGTGAATGCCAGCGTGTTTTATTCGTCTTTTAGTTGAAAATATTCATTTATCTCTATACCGTTTGTTTAATTATACTGTATTATCCGATGCTTGTAAACAGCATTTTGTGAAAAGCAATCTTTCGGCAACGGCCTGTATTTGTCCGGTCCATCATACAGTTTATGATACAGTGAACTTCTGAGTTCTTCTCACTTTTCGTCAGTTTTACTAAAAATATTTTAGCTTTTTCTGCTGGACAAGTGCAAAAGAACGTAGTATCCTATAAAAAATAAACGAGGAAGATGGATGATTCATCCGATAAACTGGTCAAACACAACAAAACAAGGAGGAAAACGCATGGCATACCGGGAAAGCTACGCAGGCAAGATCAACCGCAAGCTGAACAAGAAGCTCCACGTCGTCGAGGTGGCCTCGGGACGGCAGAAGGCCGACCTCGTGCTCAAGAACGCGACGTATGTGAACGTCTTCTGCAACGAGCTCAGTCATGGCGACATCGCCGTGGCCGAAGGCCTGATCGCAGGCATGGGCGAGCATTACGAGGGTGCGGTCGAGGTCGACATGGGCGGCAAGCTCGTGCTGCCCGGCTTTGTCGACGCGCACATCCACTTAGAGAGCGCGCTCGTTTCCCCCAAGGAATTTGCCAACGCCGTCATTCCGCACGGCACCACGACCGTCATCACCGACCCGCACGAGATCGCCAATGTCATGGGCACCGACGGCATCGAGTATATGCTGCAGGCGACGGAAGATCTGCCCGTTGACGTGCGCTTCATGCTCCCCTCCTGCGTGCCCGCAACGCCGCTCGACGAATCCGGCGCGGTGCTCGATTACCGCGCGATCGACTCGTTCTACGAGCACAACCGCGTCGAGGGTCTGGCCGAAATGATGAACTATGTCGGCGTCGCGAACGCCGACGAGCAGGTGCTCGAAAAGATTGTCGCCGCGCAGGCGCACCACAAAAAAATCGACGGCCACGCCCCCGGCCTTTCGGGCAACGACCTGAACGCCTACATCGCCGCCGGCGTCTATTCCGACCACGAGTGCAGCACCGTGGAGGATGCCATCGCCAAGCTCGAGCGCGGACAGTACATCATGATCCGCGAGGGCACGGCCGCGCGCAACCTCGACGCGCTGCTCCCGCTGCTCACACCGCAGTATTACACCTACTGCATGTTCTGCACGGACGACAAGCACCCGAACGACCTGCTCGAAAAGGGCCACATCGACTACATCGTGCGCCGTGCCATCAAGTCGGGCGTCGACCCGATCATCGCCGTCAAATGCGCGAGCCACCACGCCGCGCGCTACTTCCTGCTCAACAACCGCGGCGCAATCGCACCGGGCTTTCTTGCGGACTTTGTCGTGATCGACAATTTCGACGACTTCAACATCCTTGAGGTCTACAAGAAGGGCAAGCTGATGTTCGACGGCAAGACCGTCACGCCGTTTGAAGCGCCCGAGATCGATCCGCACCTCGTCAAGCGCTCGCACGAGACGTTCCACGTTGCGCACCTTGAGGCCACGGACTTTATCGAGTCCCGCCCGCGCGCGGTGCTCGGCATGGTGCCCGGCGAGATCGTCACGACCGATGCGGGCTACGCCGAAAAGATCAGCGTTGAGGACGACATCTTGAAAATTGCCGTCATCGAGCGCCACAAGAACACGCACCACATCGGCATCGGCTACATCAAGGGCTACGGCCTCAAGTCCGGCGCGGTGGCGACATCCATCTCGCACGACAGCCACAACATCATCGTCGTCGGCGCGAACGAGGAGGACATGGCCGCGGCGGTCAACCGCGTCGTCGAGCTCGGCGGCGGCATCGTCGTGATGGATGACGGCAAGGTGCTCGGCGAGCTCCAGCTCCAGATTGCAGGCATCATGAGCGAAGCGCCGCTTATTGAGGTCAACGAGGCGCTCGAAAACGCCAAGGAGCAGGCCTTCAAGCTCGGCGTCTCGCGCGGGGTCGACCCGTTTATGACGCTTTCGTTCATGGCGCTGACCGTCATTCCGACGCTGCGCCTCACGACGCGCGGCGTGTTCGACGTCATCAATCAGCGCTACGTGTGATCTTACATTGTGAAAGGCTCCGGCGCAGTGCGCCGGAGCCTTTTTTCGAAAAGTTTTGCTTGCAAATGCTCCCTGCATCGCATATAATAATTGTTGCACCTGCCGGTGTGATGGAATTGGTAGACGTAGCGGACTCAAAAGACTGTACGCTTACTAGCTCATCCAACCGGCCTAACCCTTGCAATTATTGACTTTTCGGTGTATCCTAAGAACGGGCTTTTCGTGAGTTCTGCCCTAAAGTTCTGCCCTACGGCGGATTCAGAAAAATGAGACTCGCAACAACTGAATAATGCCGGTGTGATGGAATTGGTAGACGTAGCGGATTCAAAATCCGCCGGGGGCAACTCCATGTGGGTTCGAGTCCCACCACCGGCACCACTTGAAAAGACTGGGATTCTCCATATAGGAAAAGCTCAGTCTTTTCCATTTTCAGCCGCGTTCAACCGCGCTTCTCACTCTTGCACAGCTTCTCTTGCTGCAAGGTTTGCACTGATGGTAAAATTGTCCTGCATCGCATTGCCTGTGATTTCCTTCGAGCTTGACTCCAGATGGGCGTAGATATTTGCAGTTGTATTGTAATTGCTATGCCCCAACCACGCCTGAATATCTTTCATTGAAATTCCGCTCTTGAGAAGGAGACTCGCGCAGGTATGTCTCAATTCATGGAAAGTGATCTCCCGCAGGTTGTTATTCTTCAAGACCAACTTAAAATGCTGCGACACATAATTAGGCCTGATTGGCTCCCCGAGATCATTCACATAGATATAATCACTTTCATGATAGCAGTTGCCACAGAGTTCGCGGTATTCCTCCTGATGTTTTTTCATTTGAAGCAGCAACCTTCGGTATTCCGGAACTAGCGGCAAAGTACGATAGCTCTTTTTGTTCTTCGGTCGATCCTTTGCAACAATGGTGTCTTTTCCATCAATACTAACCTCAACAACTACATGCGCAATCGTGATCGTATTGGCGTCAAAGTCAATAGAATCCCATTTCAGGCCCATGATCTCAGAACGGCGTAGCCCATAAAATGCTGCCATCAGCACGGGAAACTCAGTTCCATCACCCTTTACGCAACTAAGCAGATGCTCTACCTCTGACAGGGTATAGAATTTTCCGATGTGCTCGACCTGCTTAGGACGCATTCCGCGTTTTAGGGGAGTCATCGGGATCTTCTCCAGCCGAACGGCATCATTGAGGGCTTTGCTGATGTTTGCGTGGTACTTGATGATTGTGTTGTTGCTGATCTCCAGTTCCGTTGCACAGTAGGTATAGAAGTCTTGAATGTCACCGGCACGCAGACCGCCCAGCGTGACCTTACGCCCACGAAAAAACGGGACGATACGCTTTTCAACATTCGTTTTGTATCCAGCGTAAGTCGTTATATCCACGGATGATTTGATTTGCCTGAGCCAGTAGAGCATATAGTCGGCAAAAAGCATATTGGCATCGGCTGTACGCTGATACTCAGCAGGCTGATATTTTTGTCGTTCTGCTACCAGCATTGCCTCTGCCTTTCGTTTGTTGCCCTTCACCGGCAGTCCTGTTGCTATCCACTTACGTTTTCGCTTTCCATCCGAGTCCACAAAATTTAATACAATATAAAAAAGTCCTTTTTTCTCTTGCAGATGGCCCGCTACCATTCTGTTAACCTCCTTACTTAACAGTAGCGTCTTTCAACAAACGACAACATTATTGTAGCATGCTGAATCCGCTGGAACAATGGTTCGCAAGACTTTATTTTCACGGGCAAAAGTATTTAGATTTCAGAGTTCCTTTGCAGATATTTGATGATGTTGATTTTGGGAATACGAAACGCTTTCCCTATCTTGAAAAAGCGAATGCTGCCGTCGTGCAGCAGACCATATGCCGCCTTGTAGCCTATGCCACCCAACATCTCTCTAAGTTGATCAACATTTACTACATCTGGATATCCGGCAAACATTTTCTCTTTCATACGCTCATGTCACCTCATCTACATATTTGCTGCAGGGGGCTAAAATAGCAAAAAGAAGTTCTCCTCAGTTTACCCGAAGAGCACTTCCTTTTTCACAACATAATAATAACACAGAATCTGCGGAATGTTCAATCCCCATCCAACAGTAATTTAGAGGTAATTCTTTCGGTCTTTTGCTGATACGCCACCAGTAAAAGTGTCGGTTATTTCTTACTCCGTCTTTTAGGGATTTTGCGTCAATCTCCCACTATGTGTCACTGAAATAGTTATTCAAAGAGTAGGATAATCAAAAAAGAGCATTAGGTTTCATTGACACGATTATGCGCTTTTATAAGTGAAGTACCTATAAACATTTCTACCGCTTTGATTCCCATAGTAAAAACGGAAGTTTTAGAATTTATTCTTTAAGGTGAAACTTTTTGTGCCGATCGACACACATAATAGTATAAGGTGCATTTCAGTCTTAGATAATATATTCTAAAGGTGTGATAAAAATGAAGAAAAATAAATCTCTGTCCAACTTTGAGATGCATAATTCCAGCGTTTCTTCAAAAAACGCGATTCATAAACGCACCAAGGACGAAGAAGCCATATATGCGGAGACAAGCGAAAAAATCAAGCGCGGATTAGGAAAAGCTACAGCATCCACTGGGACTCCCATTGCGAGTCTAAAAGGAGGTGCAAAATACATGACACAGTTGTCCAATGTTGGTGGCGGCTCCGTTAAAATAGGAGGCGGCGGCATAAAAGAGGGGTTTAATACATTTGCAAAAAATCACATGGCCAAAGGTGCTTTGGGCAGCAAAAACTTATTATCGTATACCAATATGAAAGATTCGACCCAAAAAGCTTTAAGAAAGCCCCGATCCAAATAATTTTTGCAGCATCGCCGCATCTCTCATATGATTCAGAATTCGGTATTGTGTATTATTGAAAAGCGCAAATAAGAATGCAGATATTCCGTCATTTCAGAAAAGTGAACTTGCCTTACATGTAAGATTGTTTTCATTGGATGTAGTGCTACCAATCAGTAAGAGCGGAAAGGACATCAGATATGGCTGATATTATGATTGACAATTGGACATTGCAACGCGCTGCCATTAGTATAAATGACACATACGAAAAAATCTCTTCTCCAAACGAAGAATATGTCAAGTTGATTGAAGCTCTCGTCTTATGGGATCATGTCTACTTCATAGATAATGAATACTCTCAATATTGGAAAAAGTTTTTGTATCGCTTTGGTTACGAAAAATATCTGTCACCCTTTGCAATACCTAAAGAGGAAAATATCTCTGTTCATAGTTTAGGCGATATAGAAAACAGCATTATTTCTGAAAAGGCGCTTATGTATAGTACGTTCTGCAACAAGCATAATATTTCATATCTTCCATGCAAAGAACGTGCAGAATACCTTCAGCAGTGCAATCTCATTTCTCCATGTAACCGAAAGGATGTCATGGACTATTTCGACAAATCTTTAAAAGAGTACTATGAGTCACTAAACCATCGTTTGGGAAAATCAAAAATAAAATTCTCACAGCCTGTTCTTTTTGACTTTATCGCTGCTAATACAGCTTCAGACAAGTCCCTAATACAGACTGCGCTGCAAATTAGATCAGAGCGTGAAGTTGCAGAGTTCCGTAGCTGGTTAACAACATTTGAGCAAGAAATTCAGTACGGGAATTGGCAAGAATTGGAAAAACTTCTTGTCTATCTCCCTGCACTGATTTCGGATATAACTAAAGTTATTCCAGCAACGCGAGAATTCGAGATTCAGATCGGGCTTTCACCCGCCATCGGAATCTCTGTCCCATTTGGAAAATCTGCCAGCAAATTATTCCATGTTAATTTTTTGAAAACTCTCTCCAGCTTTGCAATTCAAGGTCGATCCATGACTTGAGCGCATAATCCTCAAATATAAACCAGTTCTGTCGGTAGGATTGACATAGACACCCCATAATGCTTTTCGCAGCTCTTTATGTAGGAATGTAACATGTGTGAAAGTCAAAAGTCTGTCGCTCATAGTTCAGCGAAGGGCCCAGCCACAGCTGGGCCCTTCGTTTGCATGGCAAAGCCAATATTGAAAGGTCGAATGCTTTAGGTCCTCTGAAAGGCAATCCCTATTCAAATCAGAATTCTCACCTTTATGGAAGAATTTAAGTGGTTCCCGAAGTTTGGGCTTTAGAAGTAACAAAAGCTCGCATGTCTTCAATAGATCTTCGGAGCTGCAAATCATTGAAGCGCGCATTATATGTGTTTTCAGGATGATGAATTTGGTGTCGAATGTATTCTGTCATACATATCTGCTGCTCTCGCGTTGTGCCATTGGTGTTGATTTTTTTATAAGAAACGGTTGTTTTACCTTGCTTATACTCGTTAAGCCACCCCTGTTCTTCGAGGTAGCCATATAATTCGTCGTGATACCCTTCGGATATCTCGGAAAACGCGAGATAGTTGACTTCATTAAGCGAAGGAAACGGTAACTGTCCCGAGTGCACAGCCTCAACACGTTTTCGAGAGCCATCCGCACAAATCAGTCGGATATTTTTGAAGTCGAGCGCATTAACAAGTACCGCGCTATGAGTAGTGATAATTACTTGAACATTGCTTTCAGCGGAGAGTGTGATCAATGCATTGATAAGTTTTTTCTGGTTTTCTGAATGCTGTGACGTTTCCGGCTCCTCAATGGCGTAAATAATGCCGGGAGCATTTGCTTCATCCTTGCGACGCTCAACTTCTGCACGAAAGAAATTAAGCAATATCAGTCGCTTAGATCCGCTACCACGTTTGTTAATAGGAATGCTCTCATCTCCGGAAATAGTGACCGCTTTGAACACATCTGCCCATTTCAGGCTTGAAGCAGGTGGAATGACAGGACTCAATGTATTGGCTATATCAGGACTCATCTCTCGCAGCTTTTCAAGAGTACGCGTCGCAACCTCTTGCAGCTTTCCTTCTACAATTTCTGCAACATGATCTAAGGTTTGGCTGATACCTTCATCTTGTAATATCTCTTTTACAGCCGCATGTAAAGGATCTTGAACTTCACTGTCGCTATCACTGTTCTTTCGGTCGGCTTGAAATAAAGAGTAAACCGGAAGATATTTTTGGAGCTTCTCCCAAATGGGTTTGGCATCACCTTTAGTTACATCCAGTTCGACTGAATTAACCTGCAAATCATCACCGTAGTAGCTCCAAATTGCCGTTCGCATTGCAGCGTTTCTCGTCTTATCTTCACATGGGATATCTCTCGTCTCAATTATTTTTCTAAGATCACTATCTTTTTTAGTAAGTAGGTCTGCACATTCCGGATTCGTCGGATGCATCGCACAAATAAAAACTTTTGGTGTACCTGCATTAGGATAACGTTTGACAACTTCAAGCAAGCCGTCCGAATTAAGCAGATACTCTGCGCTAAGTGATGTCTCATTTGTTGTGTCGATAACAATCTTTTCAGGAAGATCTGTAAAGCAGACCCGGATTGAGATATCTGTTTCTTGACGCGCTTTACTTTCAACATTCAGATCTGCCTTGTCCAGTTTTGTTACGCCTTTCCCGTCATTAAAGAACATGTCAAGTGCCTCTAAAATAGTTGACTTTCCAATATCATTTTTCCCAACGAATGCTGTTAAATCTTCAAAGTCGCTATTAATCTCATCGCTGTAGCCTCTAAAGTTTTTGATAGCCACGTTTTTGATTTTCATAAAAGTCCCTCCATTTTGAATTGCAGCCGTGAAACGACTTCCCACATTTGTGGTGTGTTGCGTGTCGAAAAACGTTGCATATTGTCTACTATAAAATGCTTGCATATTGGAATCTCACAGATTGCTGGATTCCAATATTGCGAGCATCGATAGTGGAGGGGTATACTTGCTATAATGATACCAGATCATAACGGTAAAATAGCAGCGCACTTTGAAAAGCCTGCTCAACATTGACGAAGGGGATGCAAAATGCGGAAAAGATTTGTCAAGTTATTACTTTTTAAGGTGGATACACAATACAGACTTCTCTATGGGTTCAGCAGTGAAACCGAGCAATCCTCATATCTGTGGAAGGCCTTTCCTGCGGACAAGAAGGGGCAAAAGTTGATTGTAAAGGCGATCCTATCGCCAAGCGAAGCAGATAATTTTTCGATAAATCTGACGGGTACCGAACCAATCATGTTATGCGAAAGGGTAACTCTCAAATCGCCGCAGTTGTATAAAAGAGAGCAGCTCCTATATTCTGATGATGAAGAACAGCAGACTGTGCCCATATCCGAATTCTGTTATCTCTCTGAATTTTGGAACAGAGAAAAGCATTCTCTGTTGAGTGAGATACAAAATGAATTCAGTGCAGATGGCAGAACGCGCTACGAGCAAACACTTGAACTTCTTGAATGGGCAAAATGCAACTGTGGAATCGACTTCTGCATGGATGGACGCCGTTTTGGCAACTACGAAGTGTATTATCGTACCCCTGAGAATAGCAGTTTTGAAATAGATATCCACAAGGATCAAGGCCTGCGGGTTACAACGATTCGCAAGCGCTGGAAATGTCAAGAAATGTGCAGTCGGGAAATACCCAAAATCTGAAAAGCACGGT
>ERZ1106919.1061-NODE-1061-length-19338-cov-4.975522_pt1 | contig 19338 bp, 16 predicted proteins | sample MGYA00403654_ERZ1106919 | MGnify/ENA primary metagenome ERZ1106919 (study PRJEB35170, sample SAMEA104062450) | human gut metagenome | biome: human gut; feature: human-associated habitat; material: faeces | place: Denmark | collected 2012-10-08 ... | reverse complement strand
CGGTGGTGCCGTCCATGTAGGTCGCGCCGCTGTCCACCAGCAAAAAGCCCTTCTTTTCGAGCTTGGCGTGGTCTTCCTCGGTGGCGTGGTAGTGCATCATGGCCGCGTTGCCGCCGTAGGCTGCAATGGTGCCGAAGCTCTCCACGATAAACTTGTCCTGTGCCGAGCGGTACTTGTGGAGGATCTCGTCCACGGTCAGCTCCGTCAGCTCCTCGCCTGCGGCCAGACGCTCTTCCAGCTCCTTCTGGAACCGCACCATGGCCACGGCATCGCGCAGGTGGGCCTCACGGTTGTGGTTCAGCTCGGTCTCATTCTTGACGCCCTTCATCGGCAGCAGGGGGTCGGCCTCGTCCTTGACGGTCAGGGCCGGGTTGTTGCGCAGGGTCTCATAGACCGCATAGTTGACGGAAGCCGGGTCGGCCAGAACAGTCTGGGCCTCGGTCTCTGCGGCCAGGAAGGTGAGGATGTCGTCATATTCGGCGATCTCGACGCCGTTTTCCTTCAGCTCGGCAGCGGCCTCCGCGCCCAGACGACGGGTGTTGATGAAGAGGACGGCACGGTCCCCGGTCACATAGCAGTAGGCCATGGCATAGGGGGTGCACTGGATGTCCATCGCGCGGAGGTTCAGCAGCCAGGCCAGGTTGTCCAGCTTGCCCACCAGCTGGGCCGTGCAGCCCAGCTCCTTGAGCTTGGCCCGCAGCTGCTCCAGTTTCTCGGCGGGGGCAAAGCCCGCATACTCCTTGCTCAGGAGCCAGGCCGGGGTCTCCGGCAGGGCGGGGCGGCCCTCGGTCCACAGCTCATCTTCCAGATTCAGGGTCTTGATGGTGCCGTGCTTGGCGTCCAGCGCTTTCTGTACGCTGCGCACCAGCTGGCAGGAAGCGGTCAGGCCGCACAGGCCCAGCACACCGCCTTCCGGCAGGGCATCGGCGCAATACTGCTCCACGGTGGGCACACCCGGCTCGCCCATCCGTTCCAGCTCGATCTCGGTGCCCGCGATCTCCTTTTCGGCCTGCACAAAATAGCGGCCGTCGGCCCACAGGGCGCTCTTGTCTCTGGTCACGACGAAGTTCGAGTTCTCGCCGTGGAAGCCGGAGAAATAGGTCAGGGAGGTGTAGTGGTCGGGCAGATACTCGCTGGAGTGCGGGTCGCCCACCGGGATGAGGTAGAGGTCCACGCCATTGGCGTCCATGGCGGCGCGCAGCGCAGCCAGACGCTCAGGGACTGTATTCATGCTCATGATAAAAGCCTTCTTTCTTACACTTGCACTTGCCGGAAAAACGTCCGGCGGCGGTTCTCGCTGGCTCCTATTGTATCATTCCGGCGCACGGATTGCAATTGCCCCGGCTGTTTTACTCCAACGGGGTGAAACGGCGCTTATTCGTCCTCCGTCTTGGATTTCAGATCCAGCTCCGGCATCAGCTCCTCGCTGATGATGGTGAGCATCTGTTCCATTTTGTCCACGTCCTCGGCAGGGAAGCGCTCCCGCACACGCTCGACCACGGTGTGCAGGTAGGAATAGCTGATGTTGTAGTACTCGAAATACTTCTGGGTGGGGCGCAGGTGGTACTCGCGCCGGTCCTTGGCGGACTGGATCTTTTCCACGTAGCCCTTGCGCATCAGACTGCCGATCTTATACGCCGCGTTGGGGGTAGAGATCTTCATCATCCGCGAGAACTCCGCAATGGTGGGCTCGCCCATGGCCATGATGCCCTCCATGCAGAAGGACTCCACCGTGGTCAGGGTCGCCTCGCGGGTGGCAAAGCGCTGAAACACATTCTGATAGAAGTGCAGCTTGAATTTTGTGTAAACGTCGTTGAATGCTTTTTCCAGCATGGTACGGCTCCTTCCGATTGCTCAATTTCCTTTAGTATACCATGTTTTTTCCCAGAAGCAACGGAATTTTTCCGTTTTGAAACAAAGGGCCCCCCAGCCCATGCAGGCCGGGAGGTCCTTTGCGTTAAGGGGGACGCTCACTGCGTCGGGGATGTTCAGGTGGTGCCGAGGAGCTTTTTGAGCCGGAGCCATGCGCCGAAGACGTCCATCTTGGTGACATAATGGTCCGGGTCAAAGAAGGACGCATCCTTCTTGTCGGCCGCGTCCATCAGGCCGTTCTGGACCGCCCAGCGGGTGGCCTTTTGCAGCTCGATCTCTTCGGCGGGGATATCGCTGTAAAGGGTGGGCAGAGCCACCTCCGGTTTGCCTGCGGTCTCCCACAGGAGCAGCGCCAGCGCACGGCGGTCGGTCGGCACCGGCACACCCTGGGGCAGCGCATTGGCGAGGTAGAGGTCTACGCCCAGGCTCACGCCCTGCCACACCACGATGCCTGCGGCTGCGCCGCCCACCGCGATGGTCGCCGCCGTTGCCAGCGGAGAGGGCGCTGCGTCCTCGATGATCTCCGCCGAGCGGTACTGCGCCCGGATGGTCACATCCTCGGCAGGCATCTGGAAGGTCATGGCCTCGGCCCGGTAATCGACGTTGATATCGCCGCTGAGCTTGCTCGACGAAATGCTCCACAGGTCAAACGTCATGCCGTCCGGAATGTCGTTCTGGTCCAGCACCACGGTCAGGGTGTCGTTCTCCTTGGCGGAAACGGACGTCTTGCCGTCGATCGTGCCGCCGATGACGGTCACGGTGTAGGTGGTGGGTTCCGGTTCCGGTTCCGGTTGAGGCTCCGGATTGGGTTTCGGTTCCGGTGTCGGTTCAGGTTCCGGTTTCGGTTCCGGTTCGGGTTTCGGTTCCGGCTGAGGTTCCGGCTTGGGTTCCGGTTCAGGTTCCGGCTCCGGCGTCTTGGTGATGGGCTCGCCGTTCAGCGTACCGCTGCCGGTGATGCTCTCGCTGACTGTGCCGCTGCCGGTCACAGCGCCGTTGAACGCACCGCCGTTGATGGTGCCGTTGTTCTTGACTTCGTCGTGGAAGGTGCCCTTCTCGATGGTGCCATTATTCTCGACTGCATCGTTGAACGTACCATTCTCGATGCGGCCCATGGTCGTATTGTCGACCGGGCTGTTGAAGGTGCCGCTGTTGATGACGCTGTTATTCTCGACTTTGCCGTTGAACACACCGTCGTTGATGGTGCCGTTGTTCTTGACTTCGTCGTGGAACGCACCGTTTTCGATCATGCCCTTGTTCTCGACCGAGTTCTTGAACGTGCCATTCACGATGTGGCCCGGTCCCATATTGTCGACCTCGCCGTGGAAGGTGCCGCCCAGAATGCCGCTGTTGTTGAACACTTTGCCGTTGAACTCGCCGCCCGTGATGGCCGTCGGCTTGCCCACAAAGACGTTGCACTCCACCGCCGAACCATCTCCGATGGTGCTGAAATCGAACAGCCCGCCGGTCTGGTTGCTGCCCGTCAGAAGCAGCATGTTGCCATAGGTCGGGTCATTGGGGATGTACTGCCAGCCGTCGCCCTTGCAGGGGGTTTTGCCGCCGTTGGAATCCTTCGGCCAGCAGTTCTCCATGACGAGGTCGCCGTAGTTGATCTCCTCGTTCAACACCACGTCATCATCCGGCATGGTAAAGGTCACGGTCGTCTTGTCGCTGCTGTAGCTGCTGTTGCAGTTGCTCGCGCCGATGGACTTGCCGTTCAGGCTGAAGATTTCGGTGCTAGCGGTGATGGTCACGGTGGTGCCTGCGTAGGCGTAGAGGTCCCATGCCGTGCCGGGCGTCACGGCTCCCGTCGTTTCATCCACCTTCAGCGGGTCTTCGCCGTTCACCTTGAGCACACTGCCATCCGTTACGGTGACGTGGTGGGCATTGGTCAGCCCCGTCTTGCCGTTGAACACGCCGCCGGTCACGGTGCCGCTGGTCATGCCGGGCATCTCAAACAGGCCCGCCGCGAAGGTGCCGCCGGTGATGGTGCCGCCGACCTCATTGCGCACCATGTTCCGGAACACGCCGTTCTCGATGGTGCTGCCTTCGTTCCAGACTCCGCAGGTCACGGCTTCGAGGGTGTCGGTCTTTTCCGTTGGGGCCGTATACCGGAAGTCGTAGGTCCCCTTCTCCAGAAACAGGGTTCCTCTGTTGACGACATTCCATCCGTCACCCTTGCAGGTTTCGCTTCCATCGTAGGTCTCGTGGTTCACATGCTCCAGATTCACCGTGCCGTCTGCATTCATCAGCAGGCTGGTACGGAAAGGCTGATAGTTTGCCGTCAGGGTCAGCTTGCCGCCGGAGACATCGGGCATCATGAAAGAGAACGTCTGTTCGCTGGTCAGGTTCACTGCGCTACCGTCATCGTGCCGAAGTTCGATGCCTTCCGGCGCGATGGTCCAGCCCACAAAGTCTTTGGTCTTATCCTTCGTGGTCACTTCCACCTTGCCGCCGATGAGCACACGACCGCTGCCTTTGGCCGTCTCGCCGCTTTCGATTTCGCCGCCCACAACTTTCAGTTCAGCCGTGCGGTTCAGCACCACGGGCTCGCCCGGCATGGTGAATTTCACGGTCGTCTTGTCGTTTGGTTTGGGGTAGCTGCTGTTGTAGATGCCCCCGCCGATGGGCTGGTCGTTCAGGCTGTAGATTTCGGTGCTGGCGGTGACGGTCACGGTGGTGTCTTTGTAAGAGTAGAGGTCCCATGCCGTGTCGGGCGTTCCATTCGCGTTCAGCGGGCCTTCGCCGTTCACTTGGCTTACACTGCCATCCGTTACGGTGACGTGGTAGGCACCGGTCAGGTTTGCGTTCCCGTTGAATATGCCGCCGAGTATTTTGCTGCCGTTGTTCTTAGACAGGCCCGCCGCAAAGGTTCCATCAGAGATCGTTCCGTAGTTGTTTTTCACGTCCGCTTCAAAGGTGCCGCCGGTAATTGTCACACCCGATTCAATCTTAATCGCACACGCCACAGGCGTTGTGGTCGGTGTTCCTTGGGTCTTGCCTTGGGGATGGGTGGAACTGAAATCAAACGTTCCATACAGCAGAGTCAGTGTCCCGGTGTTCCTATCGTAACCCCAGTTGTCGCCGATATACTGTCCCTCTTGTAGTTCTGTCAAACCGGTAAGGTCCGGCAGACCGTTCTCCATGACGAGCTCTGGGGGGGGGTCTGCTGCAAAAGCCCCCAGGGGGAGCACGGAGAGCACCATGCTCAGTGCCAGGATCAGGCTGAGAATGCGTTTTTTCATTGGGGTCGTCCTCCTCTTCTGCCAAAGGCTGCACGGTCGTTCGTTTCTGGGTCCATCATACCATAAAAACAGCCGGAAGGAAAGCAAAGCCGCGTGAAACGCCCTGAAAACTGCGCGAATGACGATTTTTGCCCCCTTGACAGGGCCAAAAACGCGGTTGGGTCAGTCTGCTTTGGCCGTTCGCAGCCGGATGACGTTCAGCACCACCAGCTCCAGCACGATGGCCACGGCCAGCAGCACCAGCGAGGTGAGCAGGCTGGCGCTGGCGCCCAGGAACATCTGGCTCAGGCCGGTGACGACATAGCACACCGCCGAGATGGCCGCCGCCGTGATGGCATAGGGCAGCTGGGTGGACACATGGTTCACATGGCTGCAATGGGCACCGGCGGACGCCATGATGGAGGTGTCCGAGATGGGGGAGCAGTGGTCGCCGCACACTGCGCCGGACAGGCAGGCCGCAATGGAGATGACCAGCATCTCCCCCTGCGGGAACGCATGGCAGACGATGGGGATGAGGATGGAGAAGGTGCCCCAGGACGTGCCGGTGGCAAAGGCCAGGAACACCGCCACCAAAAAGATGATGGTCGGCAGCAGATATTGCAGCGCAGCCGCCGAGCCGTTGAGCAGGTTGGCCACGTAATACTTGGCACCCAGCAGGTTGGTCATGCCGGAAAGGGTCCACGCCAGCGTCAGGATGAGCATGGGGCTGACCATGGCCTTGAAGCCCTCCGGGATGCAGGCCGCGAAGTCCTGAAAGGTCATCACGCCGCGCACCCGGTAGAACACGAAGGTGAACAGCAGCGCGATGCTGCTGCCCATCACCAGGCCCGCCGAGGCGTTGCAGTCGGAGAAGGCGGTGATGAAGTCCACGCCTTCAAAGAAGCCGCCGGTGTAGATGAGGCCGAAGATGCAGGCCGCAATGAGCACCAGCACCGGCAAAATCAGGTCGATAACATGGCCGCAGGCTGCGGTGCCGTCGTCCACATCGTCGCCGTAGGGGCGGTCTTCGGTGGTAAAGAGGTCGCCCTTCAGCGCGTTGTCCTCGTTGAGCTTCATGGGGCCGTAGTCGGTGCCCGTGAAGATGAGGAAGAGGATCATGATGATGGTCAGCAGGGCGTAGTAGTTATACGGAATGGTGCGCAGGAACATGGTAAAGCCGTTGATGCCCGAACCTTCCGGCACCGAGGAGGTGACGGCCGCCGCCCAGCTAGACACCGGCGCGATGATGCAGACCGGGGCCGCCGTGGCGTCGATGAGGTAGGCCAGCTTTGCGCGGGAGACCTTCTGCCGGTCGGTCACAGGCCGCATGACGGAGCCTACGGTCAGGCAGTTGAAGTAGTCGTCCACAAAGATGAGCACACCCAGAACAAGGGTCATGAACTGCGCCCCCGCGCGGGTGTGGATGTGGGTGGACGCCCAGCGGCCAAAGGCCGCGCTGCCGCCCGCCTTGTTCATCAGGGCCACCAGGATGCCCAGCATGACCAGAAAGACCAGAATGCCCACGTTGCTGGAGTCGGACAGCTTGGCGACCATGCCGCCGTCTTCGTTGAAGAACAGGGTGTTCAGGGCCAGTTCCAGGTTGCCGTTGGCAAAGAGCAGCGCACCCGTCGCGATGCCCACCAGCAGCGAGGTGTAGACCTCCTTGGTGTTCAGGGCCAGCACGATGGCCACCACCGGCGGCAACAGGGAGAGCGCCGTGCTGTACACGGCGCAGGTGTAGGTAGACGGGTCGGCAATGGTGCCGGGTGTTGCCGCCGTGCACCACAGCAGCAGAGCGAACACCAGCACGGCACCCGCCCACGAAAGATTGACTTTTTTCATAAGATCTGATTCCTCTTTTGATTTTTTGCCTCAGCGCGGGGCAGACTATCCCCAACCAGACAGGGAAGGGGGTGTTTGCCGCGCCGGATTATAAAGCGCTGTACTTTGAACTGTTCCGCGCCAGCGAACAGGCCGCCCGCCTCCTCCACGAGGCCCAGCAGCGGGCCGAAGAACAGGTGATGGCGGAGGATGAACCGCCGCTACGGTTGGAAGAACCGCTCCGTCCCCACTCAAGGGAGGGCAAGGCCCGGAAACCGTGAAGCGGCTGCGGGACTAGCCCTCTCCGTCAGTGCTGCGCACTGCCACCTCTCCCGAAGGGCGAGGCATTGGCAGACCGGGCCAGCCCTGCTGTTCGCTTGGGCCCGATGGGGCACAAGGTGCCGGGCCCTGCTCTCATTGGCAGCGGCATTTGTATTGCAGCCGTGAATCGAGACAGCGGAGCCCGACCGTTCCCGATCGAAAAAAACTTCGCTCGTCCAGCACGACCACTACCGACTCGCCAGTGGCTCTCCCTTCGGGAGAGCTGTCACCGAAGGTGACTGAGAGGGTTCACCCTTTCTTGCTCTCCGCCTTCGCCGCGAACTTCGCGTCATTGACGACGAAGCGCTCATGCACGCCGCCGCCCACGGGGCCTTTTTCGTCGTGCAGCGAGACCTTGAACACCAGCTTCCGGCCTTCCACGGCGGTCAGCTCGCTCTCACAGGTCACGGTCATGCCCACGGGGGTGGGGGCGGTGTGCTCCAGCTCCAGCTTCGTGCCCACCGAGCCGCAGCCCGCGTCCAGCTCGGACGCGACGCTCATCCAGCAGGTCTTTTCGGCCAGTGCCACCAGTGCGGGCGTTGCGAACACATCCAGTGTGCCGCTGCCCATGGTCTTTGCGGTGTTTTCGTTCGTCACGAGCTGGCTCTGCTCGCCGTGGATACCAACAGTCAACATAAAAAACTTCCTTTCCTGAATCGCCTTGCGGCAGTAAATTTCCGATCTCCTGATAGGATACCACATTTTCCGCGTCGATGCACCTGTTTTTGGTGGATTTCTGCATTTTCCTCTTTTCTGCCAGCCCCAAACGCGTTATGATAGGGCAAAATGGGGGAGGGTACGCCTATGAACGACTTCTGGAAATCCTACGATATCACCGCGCTGGAGTACGGAGTGAATTATCAGTGTTACCCACTGTATGGAAGAATCCATCTCACCGAACTGGCGCTTTCACTGATCTTCATCCTGAGTGCTGCGCTCTGGTACAGGCACAGCGGGCCAAAACAGCGGCGGCGCATCCTGGTGGGGGTCACGGTGCTTCTGCTTCTTGACGAAGCGGCCCTTCTGCTCGGCATGGCCCTGACTGGCCAGTGGAATTGGAGCTATCTCCCACTCCACCTATGCAGCATCAATGTTTTCGTCTGCCTGTACAACACCCTGTTCGACCAGAACTGGTGCAAAGAGGAACTTTACGCCCTCTGCATCCCCGGCGCGGCGCTGGCCCTGCTCTGCCCAAGCTGGTTGGATGTGCCTTCATGGTGGACGCTCATCAACTTGCACTCGGTCTCCATCCACGCCCTGCTGGTGCTTTACCCGGTCCTTCTCGTTGTGGGCGGCTACCGCCCCAGCCCCCGCCGGGTGCCGCAGGTACTGGCTTTCCTGTTCGGCACCGCCTTGCCCATCTATTTTCTCAACAAGTCTCTGTACACGAACTTCTATTTCCTGAACAACCCAACCGCCAACGTCATCACCTGTGCCTTCACGAGATTTCTGGGTGAACCGTATTATATACTCGGCTTCCTGCCCGCCATCGCCGCAGCACTGGCGGTGATGTATCTGCCATGGGCAGCAAAAAACTTCACCGAAAATCGACGAAAACATTGACACTTTTTCCGCGCTCAAAACGCACCCTTTTTGCAGATTGAAATCGCAGTTTTCTTGCGTATTGGGGTATTTTTTTACAATTTTGAGGTTCTGCTCAAAATCTTTGCAAAAAGCCTTGACAGGGCCTCTTCTGCGTGATACTATGAACACATGAACAAACGTTCACATGAATGTGCCGCGAAAGGAGAAACTGCCATGAACGACCCCAAAGACGCTCTGCCCGCCGCGCAGCCGGGGCCTCTCGTGATGCCGGATGACGAAGTGCTGTATGAACTGGCCGACCTGTTCCGGGTGTTCGGCGACTCCTCCCGCATCAAGATCCTGTATGCGCTCCACGACAGCGAGCTGTGTGTGCAGGACCTTGCGAATGCGGTGCAGCTGAGCCAGTCTGCGGTGAGTCACCAGCTCCGGGTGCTGAAGGACTCGAAGCTCGTGCGGTTCCGCCGGGACGGAAAGACCGTTTACTACGCACTGGACGATGACCATGTGCGCAGCATCCTCTCCATGGGGATGGACCATATCGAAGAATAACCGAAAGGCAGGTACTTATTATGAAGAAGAGCTACAAGATCGAGGTCGATTGCGCAAACTGCGCCCAGAAGATGGAAGACGCCGCCAACACCGTGGCCGGTGTAGCAAATGCGACCGTCAGCTTCATGACCCAGAAGATGAAGGTGGAGTTCGCAGAGGGCGCAGACCCCCACGACACCATGGTGAACGTTCTGGCCGCCTGCAAAAAGGTCGAGGACGACTGCGAGATCTTTGATATCTGAGCAACGCATCCGATGAGAACGGCTCCTCCTGCGGGGGAGCCGTTTCCTTCCCCGGCGATTTCCTGTTGAAAGAAAAGCCAGTTTTCAACACTTTCCACCGGGTTTTCAACAGCTTTTGCGGAAAAGTTTGAAAACAAACGCGAAAAAGTCAGATTTCTTCGGGAAAACCTCGTGGAAAACACGGGGGAAAACGTGGAAAAGTTTCCTTTCCGGGGAAAACCTGTTGAAACCGCCCCCAGCCATCCGTCAAAAGGAGAGTTTCGTATGACCAAAAAGCAGAAAAAGGTGCTGTATCAGATCATCGCGGCGGTCATCCTGATCGTGATCCTGAAGCTCCTGCCCGCATTCCCCACCCCGGTGGAGCTGGTGCTCTACCTCATTCCGTACCTCGTGGTGGGCTGGGATGTCCTGCGCAAGGCGCTCAAGGGCATCAAGAACCGCCAGCCGTTCGACGAGTGCTTCCTGATGGCCGTTGCCACCGTGGGCGCGTTCGCGCTGGGCGACTATGTCGAGGGCTGCGCCGTCATCCTCTTTTACCAGATCGGCGAGCTGTTCCAGAGCGTGGCCGTCGGCAAGAGCCGCCAGAGCATCTCCAGCCTGATGGACATCCGCCCCGACTACGCCAACATCGAGGACGCAGACGGCAAGCTGGAACAGGTGGACCCCGATGATGTCGAAGTCGGCACCGTGATCGTGGTCCAGCCCGGCGAACGTGTGCCCATCGACGGCGTGATCGTGGAGGGCACTTCGGCCCTGAACACCGCAGCCCTGACCGGCGAGAGCCTGCCCCGCGATGTGCAGACCGGCGACGAGGTCATCAGCGGCTGTGTGAACATGACCGGCCTGCTCAAGGTGCGCACCACCAAGGAATTTGGCGAGTCCACGGTCTCCAAGATCCTCGACCTCGTGGAAAATTCCAGCATGAAGAAGGCCCGCACCGAGAACTTCATCACCCGTTTTGCCCGCGTGTACACCCCCGCCGTCTGTTACAGCGCACTGGCTCTGGCGTTCATCCCGCCGGTGGTCCTGCTGCTGATGGGCCAGCCCGCCCGCTTCGGCGACTGGGTCTACCGCGCCCTGACCTTCCTCGTCATCTCCTGCCCCTGCGCTCTGGTCATCTCCATCCCGCTGAGCTTCTTCGGCGGCATCGGCGGTGCCAGCGCCTGCGGCATCCTCGTCAAAGGCTCCACCTATCTGGAAGAGCTGGCCCGCACCGGGATCGTGGTCTTTGATAAGACCGGCACCCTGACCCAGGGCACCTTCAAGGTCGTGGGCGTTCACCCCGAACACGGTGTCACCGAAGACGCCCTCGTGGAGGCCGCCGCCCTCGCGGAGAGCTGGTCCAAACACCCCATCTCCCTGAGCATCAAGGCCGCTTACGGCAGGGACATCGACGCCAGCCGCGTCACCGATGTCCAAGAACTCGGCGGCCACGGCGTGACAGCAAAGGTGGACGGCAAAACCGTTGCCGCTGGCAATGCCCGCCTGATGGCAAAACTGGGCCTCACCGCCCCCGAAGTGACCGAGCCGGGCACCCTCGTGCATGTGGCCATCGAGGGGCAGTACGCCGGTTATCTGCTCATCGCGGACGTGGTCAAGCCCCACAGCGCGCAGGCCATCCGGAGCCTGAAGTCCGCAGGCGTCCGCAAGACCGTGATGCTGACCGGCGACGCCGAGCCTGTAGCCAGAGCGGTCGCCAATCAGCTGGGTCTGGACGAATACCATGCCGGTCTGCTGCCCGGCGACAAGGTGGACCAGATCGAAACGCTCCTCGCCGCCAAAGGCCCGAAAGAGAACCTCGCCTTCGTGGGCGACGGCATCAACGACGCGCCCGTCCTGTCCCGCGCCGACCTCGGCATCGCCATGGGTGCGCTGGGCTCGGACGCCGCCATTGAGGCTGCGGACATCGTCCTGATGGACGACGACCCGGCCAAGATCGCGCTGGCCATGCGCATTGCCCGCCGCACCCTCCGCATCGTCTACGAGAACATCGTCTTCGCGCTGGCCATCAAGTTCGCCTGCCTGGCACTCGGCGCTCTGGGTCTGGCAAGCATGTGGACCGCCATCTTCGCCGACGTTGGCGTCATGGTGCTGGCCGTCCTCAACGCCACCCGCGCCCTCTACACCAAAGACCTTGCCCGGAAGAACGAGCAGTGACCCACAACACACGAACACCCCCGCCGGGAATTTTTCGGCGGGGGTGTTTTTGTGCGCAAAAGCTTTTTCCCGAAACAGCTTGCAATGCCGGGAGATTCTGTTATACTACTAATCCAGGAGGTTAGTGGAAATGTATTCAGTCAAATCAGATCCTCATTCTTCCGGCGAGGTGTGGCGGGCGCTCCGGGCAGCTGCGCCCCAGACGGTGCCGGTGTTTGCCGGTTACCTCGTGCTGGGCATGGGGTATGGCATCTATGTTCAATCTCTGGGCCTGCCGGTCTGGATGCCCATGCTGATGGGCACCGTCGTCTACGGCGGCTCGCTGGAATTCGTGCTGGCAAGCCTGCTGCTGGGGGCGTTCGCGCCGCTGTCGGCCTTTCTGATGGCCCTGATGATCCAGGCGCGGCACCTGTTCTACGGCCTTGCCATGCTGGAGCGCTACAAGGGCTATGGCCTGCGCAGCGTTTACATGATCTACGCCATGAGCGACGAGACCTTTTCCATCACCTGCTCGGCCGAGCCACCGGAAGGGGTGGACCGAGGCTGGTTCATGTTCTTCATCACCCTGCTGGATCAACTCTACTGGGTGGCCAGCGCCGGGCTGGGCGCGGTGGTCGGCTCGGTCCTGCCCTTTAGCACAGAGGGCGTGGATTTCGTGATGACGGCCATGTTTGTGGTCATCTTCCTGAACCAGTGGGAAAAAGAAAAGCAGCACGTCAGCGCCCTCATCGGGCTGCTGGTGCCGCTGGTCTGCCTGGTGCTTTTTGGGGCAGGCAGCTTCCTGCTGCCCGCTATGGCCTGCATCCTGGTGCTGCTGGTAGCCCTGCGCAGGCCCATTGAGTCCATTGAAGCAAAGCACGGCGAAACGGAGGTGCCGAAATGACCGCACTGCAAATGGGCATCACGATCGCGGTGTGCACTGCTGCCACCATGCTCACCCGCTTTCTGCCGTTTCTGATCTTCTCCTCCAAGGACCAGCAGCCGCCGGAGGTGGTGCGGTATCTGGGCCGCGTTCTGCCCGCCGCCATCTTCGGGATGCTCATCGTCTACTGCCTCAAGAGCGTGACGCCCTTTGCGGGCAGCCGCGGCATCCCGGAGGCCCTCGCCATCGCCGTGACCATCGCCCTCCACAAATGGAAGCACCAGACCCTTGTTTCCATCGCCGGCGGAACGGTCTGCTATGTGCTGCTGGTGCAGCTGGTGTTTTGACGGCAACGCAATTTTTCGCGTAAACAAGTTAACATTTTCGTCAGAAAGCCGTATACTATAAATGTAGGAAGACCTGCCGAAGATGGTCTCGTAGAACGCGAGCAAAAAGAAAGTTCACAAGGAGCCGGACAAAACCCTGCTCCGCTGTTCCACCTTGCAATATTTTGAAGAATATCTTTAATGTACAATGTACCATATACAATGTACAATTTGCTATGCAGTGCGGGCGTGCAAATAGGGAGTAGATGGTAGAAGAAAGAAGAGAATAAAAGAGAGAATAAATCATTAAGTATAACAATCTGTACAACTTACCTGATGCCCCACAGCACAGACAAATTGTACATTGTAAATTGTAAATGAACCCATGAAAGTATTATTATTAGGCTCCGGTGGCCGCGAACACGCTCTGGCATGGAAGATTGCCCAAAGCCCGAAAGTAGAGAAACTATATATTGCGCCCGGCAATGCAGGTACAAGCGAAGCAGGCGAGAATGTGAACCTGAAGGCGACAGACTTTCCCACACTCAAGGCCTTTGCCCTTGAGAAAGAAATCGACATGATTGTTGTGGGTCCCGAAGACCCGTTGGTACAAGGCATCTTCGACAGCTTCAAGGAAGACCCTGCCACCTGCCATATCGACATCATCGGCCCCACCGCCAAAGGTGCTACACTGGAAGGTAGCAAGGAATTTGCCAAAGGCTTCATGATGCGCCACAACATCCCCACTGCCCGCTACAAGAGCATCACCGCCGACAACTTGCAGGAGGGACTCGACTTCCTCGCTTCCCTCGAAGCGCCTTACGTACTGAAGGCCGACGGACTGTGTGCAGGCAAGGGCGTGCTGATTCTCCCCACACTGGAAGAAGCTCAGAAAGAGCTGAAGGAAATGCTGGACGGCATGTTCGGCGATGCCAGCGCCACGGTAGTCATTGAAGAGTTCCTCAGCGGCATCGAATGTTCCGTATTCGTGATGACAGACGGCCGCCACTATAAGGTATTGCCCGTAGCCAAAGATTACAAGCGTATCGGCGAAGGCGACAAAGGCCTCAACACCGGCGGTATGGGCAGCGTTACTCCCGTACCTTTTGCCGACGAAACATTTATGGAAAAAGTACGCACCCGCATCATCGAACCTACCGTAAACGGTCTGCTGGAAGAAGAAATCGGCTACCAAGGCTTCATCTTCCTGGGACTTATCAACGTGAAGGGCGAACCGATGGTAATTGAATACAACGTCCGCATGGGCGACCCCGAAACCGAAAGTGTAATGCTGCGTATCAAGAGCGACCTGGTAGACCTACTCGAAGGCGTTGCCCAGGGCGACCTCGACCAGCGTACACTGGAATTCGACCCTCGCACAGCCGCTTGCGTCATGCTGGTGAGCGGAGGATATCCGGAAGCCTACGAAAAGGGCAAGGTGATGACCGGATTCGAGAAGGCTGCCGAAACAGACAGCATCCTCTTCCATGCCGGAACAGCCACCAAAGACGGACAGACCGTAACTGCCGGTGGCCGTGTCATCGCCGTCTGCTCCTATGGTGAAACAAAGGAAGAAGCCTTGCAGAAGAGCTACCGCGTGGCCGACATGATAAACTTCGAGAAGAAATATTTCCGTCGCGATATCGGATTTGACTTATAAATGAGAACGAAGAGATTCCAGAACCGGATAACGGCAGGGCGGTTCACACTACCCACCGCTATCCTGATTTCAGTATCCTGCTGGATACTGACCGCTGTTCTGTTGCCCGAGACGGAGACACAGCAAAGCGGATATTCCCTTTGGGAAACATTCTGCGACTTCTGCATCCCCACCTGGGCAAACCGTCTCTTCAGCTTTATTCTGTATGCCGTCATCGGGTACTTCCTAATACAGCTCAACAATACGTTCGCCATCATCCGGATGCGGGCATCGGTACAGACTTCTGTCTACTTCCTGCTGATATCCGTCTGCCCCAGCCTGCACATGCTGTATGCGGGAGACTTGGCAGCCGCCTCCTTCCTGGTGGCACTGTTTTTCCTCTTCAAGAGCTACCAGCAGGCACGGCCCACAGGCAGTCTCTTCCACGCCTTTGTCTTCATCGGACTGGGCAGCCTGCTTTTTCCGCAGCTCATGCTGTTTGTCCCCATCTTCTGGATAGGTGCCTACAACTTCCAGTCTCTCCAACCCAAAAGTTTCTTCGCTTCCTTGGTAGGATGGAGCGTACCCTACTGGCTGTTGCTGGGACACGCCCTCTACTACGGGCAAATGGAACTCTTCTGCCAGCCCTTCCGCGAGCTGGTGACCTTCGCTCCCACCCGGTTCGACTATCAGCCGTGGGAACTCGCCACCCTCGGGTATCTCCTTGTTCTGTTCATCGTCAGCGCGGCACACTGTCTCATTGCCGGCTATGAAGACAAGATACGCACCCGAAGCTATCTACACTTCCTCATCCTGCTGAATTTCTGCATCTTTGTCTATATCGGACTGCAACCGGTATTGAGTGTCCACCTGATGTCCTTCCTGCTCATCGGTGTCAGCATCCTGGCGGGACACTTGTTTGTACTGACAAATAGCCGCAGTTCCAATATATTCTTCATTTGTGCATTTATCGGATTATTCATTCTATTAGGATTCAACATATGGACGCTTTTGTAGATACACTCGTACAGCTGCTAATTGACTGGGGATATGTCGGTCTGTTCATCTCTGCCCTATTGGCAGGAAGCATCATTCCGTTCAGTTCCGAGATAGTGATGGTAGCACTGGTCAAGGTCGGTCTGAGCCCGGCACTGTGCGTACTCTCCGCCACCTTGGGAAATACGCTGGGAGGCATGACGTGCTACTACATGGGACGTCTGGGACGTATAGACTGGATTGAGAAATATTTCAAGGTAAAAAGGGAAAAGATAGAACGGATGCAGCATTTCCTCCAAGGGAAAGGGGCACTGATGGCTTTCTTCGCCTTTCTGCCTTTTGTGGGAGAGGCCATAGCCATTGCACTGGGCTTCATGCGCAGTAATCTGATGCTGACCACCACGTCCATGTTTGCAGGGAAACTGGTGCGCTACATAGCTATGCTGTGGGCACTGCAAGGAGCCATTTCGATGATGAATTATTGACATGTAGTGAGTTTGAGCAATAGATGTATAGATACAACGCGTTGGATGTATAGATGCAACGTGCTGGATGTATAGATGCAGCACGCTGGATATATAGGCGCAACAACACGCTGAATCACAGAGAATTAAACTAAATAAGAACATTCAACAAAAGCAGAAGTGATGCAACGAATCATAGAGAAGACGGAAGACGGAAGTGCGACACTGTTTGTACCGGAACTGAATGAACATTATCATTCGGTAAAGGGGGCACGTACAGAATCACAGCACATCACCCGACAATTCAGTAAATACCGACAATACAGAAGATATTGCAAACGGTGCAGATGGTGCCAGAAGTCCAAACGGCACTAATAAGGGCGGCTCTAGCTTATGCTTGTAAGAGAGCTGTCAAAAGCATGAATTAATTCGGTAATGATACACCGCCACTCTTCCAAGAGTTCGCGCGATTGAACTATTACAAAACTTATACTGTTCTGCCAATAGTGACAGCTCGCGCCGTTTAAGGCAAGAGTGGCACGCATTACCCATGTACCGCACACAGCGTTAATTAAGCCAGTACACCGCAAGCGGTACATAACCATCATCAAACTTAATAGACGTGTTCAGCCCCCGACGAACTGAATCAGCGGTGAATTCGTTCCGTCCTCTTCTACTGATATTCGCTCTAATTATCAATGTCGTTGATGTTGTGGGGTTGTCAGCTTGGGTACGGTCTTTGAAGTGGTGGGGCGCACCGAGGAAGCTAACCTACAACTTATCGACTTCATATATGTAGCGGAGAAAGAGAAAGAAGCCGCGGAGACACAGAGGAAACTCGCCTACGGAGTACACAATACCCGGGAATGAGCCGTTAAGAAAACATGAACGCAAAGCGCGATTGTTTTTAGGTGAATGGGGTCGCGTGAGCGTTCCATAATAAACCAAAAACAACACAGACACAATAAACACAGACACAATAAACAAAAATAGAATAACTAATTAATAAATTAAGAAAGCAAGAAAGCAATGATAAAAGAAACGATATCAGAACATAAACCAATATTTATATTAATGATTATCACTTTAACACTATTACTAATATTTACTGTAATTTATTTTGTTATGCCAGTAAATGCAGAAGAAAAAGAAACATCATATGCAATAGAAGAAATACAAATACAGACTGTAAAAGAATCAGAAAATAAAAATGACAATAATACCTTAAATATAGATAGTAACAATGCAACAAGCCAAGAAACAGAAGAAACACCAACAGAAACGCAAGAGAACACACTCGCAGAAATCCGCGACACACTCTATATAATTTCAATAACGCTCATTATATTTTCAGGCGCGTTTCTAGGCTATGTCGCTGTTTCACGATTAATGTAGAAAGAGAGGATATAAGACATGACAACAGCAAGCGCAATATTAACAGATTATTCTCAGTATATAGCAATGGGGTTTTCAATGTCTGTAATACTCTCATTCACATTATGGGCGATTATGAAGCTCTGGCGCTTCGTAGTCGATATTATTAAGCTATCAACACCTTACAGGTGATGATAAATATAATTTTCGGAGGTTCCCAGTATGACACCAACAGTTTTAGCAGCAGAGGGAAATGCAGCAGTCACAATGAGTACAGAAATCAAGACAGCAATCACAACAGCTTGTCAGAGCGCAGTTGATGTGTGCAAAGACGGTATTGTTGCTGTTCTTCCTATCGGTCTCTCACTCATGGCAATCACTATGGGTATAAGAATGGCTGTTGGCTTCTTTAGAAGCCTTGCAAACTAGTACTCCGATACTAGCAAAGGCAGAGTTTAACGGCTCTGCTGATGTACACAAAGAAGCGTTTAAAAGTTCGTGCGAATGAACAAATAAAAACGAGTAACACAGAAAGCGAGGTACAAAGAACAATGGGATATGTACTACTACTGTTATTCTTCCTAGTGTGGCGGAATATGGTACAAATCAAGAAAGCGACAAACTATATTGCCTACGGTACAGAACACCGCAAGGGTAAAATAAGTAAGCTCCTTGACCTTATAACCAACATACACAATGATGAAATGGAAGCAAGAAAAGTCAAGAGAGCCAAGCGACAAGCAGAAAGAGAGAAGAAAGAACATGAAGAGAATTAGTAATATAGATAAAATCTTAATTTTATTATTAGCTGTTATGTTCATGTCTTTTTTAACATTTACCGCAATTGTTATTTCAGGCAATTATTACATAGCTATATTTTATGTATTATCAAATTGTTTCATTTGTCTTGCATTTCTTTCTATTGTTGATGAATTGATTAAATTACAAAAGGATAACAAGAAATCAACCGAAGAAACCGAGGTAAAGGAACATGAAGAAAATAATTAAGTTGATTAAGTCAGATACCACATATCTATTAGTTATCATTCATGTTATCACAACATTAGCGTTTATCCTCTTCGTATTTTTAAAATATGACTGGATTGTTGAGCAATTCGGCTCTTACATGCTTTTCGTTGTTTGGGTCGCTCCTATTGGCGGATTTATCGTTGGATTCTATTACTTCGTAATTGATTATCTACCGTGGTACTTTAACAAGGACAATGAAAGCGAGGATGATGTTAATGTATGATTGGTTTATACAGAATTTTGGAAGTTTTGACAATTTTATATTGTTTCTCCTTGCCGTAGGACTTCTTATCGTTATTTCTCTTATGTTTGCGGCTCTTCGCTTAACTTTCCATGATGATATAGAAACGGAGGATAAAAACAATGAGCGATTTAGATGATAATTATGATGAGGATTATAGAAAGCTCCGAGATTTAATTTTTTATATTTCTATAGTTATTTTTTCTGACTTGCTTAATTTAAAGGATAACGACAATGATTAATTCACTAGAAAAAGTTGATATAAGAAATGTTCCTTATCATTCTACAATTACAGAGCGTGAGATACAAGTTCTTAGGGACTTCTTCACGATACGCGCCTGTATAATTATTATAAGAGAGTCCGTTTCTATTTTACTTAACAAGGATAACAATAATGATTAGTGGTACATATATCCCTATCGTGATAATGCCGCACGATATAGCAGGTATTACAATTGCAGAAGGATTAATATTAATACTTCTGCTGACTGTTATAACAGTATTATTTATGAAGTTTATAATATGGTATATACACCACATTATATAGCCCTAAAAAATAAAGATTGTGCTACAACTTGCCTAGTGGTATAATCGTATTAATAAGGGGGTGTTATTATTTTCGGTATTTCAAATATAACCTTGCTTCTTTCTTTTATTACATGTATTTTATTTTCAGTTT
>ERZ1106919.1052-NODE-1052-length-19466-cov-32.192829_pt1 | contig 19466 bp, 18 predicted proteins | sample MGYA00403654_ERZ1106919 | MGnify/ENA primary metagenome ERZ1106919 (study PRJEB35170, sample SAMEA104062450) | human gut metagenome | biome: human gut; feature: human-associated habitat; material: faeces | place: Denmark | collected 2012-10-08 ... | reverse complement strand
CAGCTGCCGGAGCGGTGCTTAAGCCGCAAGGCGGGAATTGTGCGGTGTTGCCATAGGATAAATACAGTGCTGGGCCGCCTTGCCGCATTCCCTGCCCTGTAGTGGAAAGGAGCCTGCACCCATGCCGCAACGCAAACCTGCCCTGCTTTGGCTGCGGGACTGCGCCCTGACCGCATTGGTTCTTGCGCTGTGTACGCTGACAAGCTGGGTATTTTTCCGGCTGGATTTTGTTTCTTCCAACTATATCCTGACCTATATCCTGGGCGTCATGTATATCAACGTCTTTACATCGGGGTTGGTGTACGGCGTTGTGGCTTCGCTGTTCTCGGTGATGCTGGTCAACTATATGTTCATTGACCCCTTTATGCAGTTCCGCATCCGGTCAGACGACATGGTAACGGCAGTGGTCATGCTCTGCGTTTCGCTGCTCTGCTCCTCGCTGACGGGGCGTATCAAGGTACAGGCTGCCCAAAGCGAGCGCAAAGCCTATGCTTCGCAGGTGCTGCTGGAAGCCAGCCGCAGCCTGTTGGGGGCCGAGGACCCTGACACCATTCTGCGGATAACGGCCACCCAGCTGGGCAAGCTGTTGGAGCGCCCGGTCTGCTTTGCCCCCGCACCGGAGCACATTGCACCGGGAACCTTGATTCTGCCCCCTCCCGCCCAGACGGATTACCGCAGTTGCCCGGCGCTGCATGAGTTCAGCACCTATGAGCACAATCTGGCATTATCCATCCTGGATGTGTGTTCCCTGGCGCTGGAAAAAGAAGCCTCCAACCGCGCCCGGCGCGAAATTGAGGAAGCCGCCCGCCAGGAACAGCTGCGCGCCAACCTGCTGCGCAGCATCAGCCATGACCTGCGCACCCCGCTGACAAGCATTTCCGGAAACGCGCTGATTTTGACCGAGAAAAATCCCCTGCTGACCGAGGAAAAGCGCCGGGAGCTTTCTGCCGCAATTTATGAGGACGCCAACTGGCTGAACCATCTGGTGGAAAATCTGCTTTCCATCACCCGGATGGAGAACGGCCAGGTAAACCTGCGCATTCAGCCGGAGCTGATTCAAGACATTTTTGACGATGTACTGGCTCATTTAGACCATGACGCCGCCCGCCACACCATTGTGACCAACGTGGCGGATGATCTGCTGATGGCCGATATGGACGCCCAGCTGATCGAGCAGGTGCTGGTGAACCTCATCAACAACGCCATCAAATATACCCCCGAACATTCCCGCATCGAGCTTTTCGCCGCGCCGGATGGTAAATTTGTCCGCATCTGCGTAACGGATGACGGCCCCGGCATCCCGGAAGAAAGCCGGGACAAGCTGTTTGATATGTTTTATACCCTTGGCAAAACCCGCAGCGATGGCCGCCGCGGGCTGGGTCTTGGGCTGGCCTTGTGCCGTTCCATTGTTGCCGCCCATGGCGGTGTGATCGATGTACAGAACGCTGCACCGCACGGTGCCTGCTTCCGTTTTACACTCCCGCGAACTGAGGTGACCCTGTATGAATAAACCGCTGATCCTTGTGGTGGAGGATGACCCGGCTGTTGCACGGCTGATCTCCACCACACTGGAAACCCGCAATTATCAGTACCACCGTGTACAGAACGGAGCCGGTGCCCTGTTGGAAGCTGCTTCGGCACGGCCGGATGTAATTTTGCTGGACCTTGGCCTGCCGGATATGGACGGTATTGATGTGATCCGCAAGATTCGCGGGTGGAGCAACGTGCCCATTCTGGTGGTTTCGGCCCGCAGTGATGATACCGACAAAGTATCCGCCCTGGATGCCGGTGCAGATGATTACCTGACCAAGCCGTTCAGCGTAGAGGAGCTTTTGGCCCGGCTGCGCGTGGCGCTGCGCCGTGTGCGGTATGATACTTCCCGCGCAGGTGACCAGGCCAGCATATACGAGAACGGAGAACTGCGCATTGACTATGCCGCAGGCTGTGTGTACCGCGGCGGAACGGAGATTCACCTGACCCCCATTGAGTACAAGCTGATCTGCGTGCTGGCCAAGAACACCGGCAAAGTGCTGACCCACAACTATCTGCTGAACGAAGTCTGGGGCAGCCCGGCCGCATCGGATACGCCGTCCCTGCGCGTATTTATGGCAACGCTGCGCAAAAAAATCGAGGAAGACCCCAGCCACCCCCGCTATATCCAGACCCACATCGGCGTTGGCTACCGCATGATCCGCCAGTAAAGTTTGGCTTTCAAAATGTAACCGCAACAGCCCGTCCATCCGTTTGTTGCCGGATGAGCGGGCTGTTTCAATTTTATTTATTCGGTTTTCTCTGCTTTACTTGGCTGCGCGGCGTCCGCCTTTGCCGCCGGTCTTTTTGGCGTGGCCGGTGCCGGTCTGGGTGCGGGTGGACTTGGGGGCCGTTTTCTTGGGTTCCGGCTTTGGCATATCCTTTTGCAGCAGCTTATCCGGCACGGGCTGGATGCTCCACAGCTGGTTTTCGCCAAACACATCCTGCCAGATCTGGGCCTGGGTACCGTTATCGACCCGCATGCCTACCAGGTCAATGACCTTATCAGCCAGCACATTGCGGATCTTGGCCTTGCCGCCAACGGCGGGAACAATCTCCCACCGCTGGCCCTTGCCGGTGGTTTTCTCCCACTGGTGCACCCAGGTTCCGTTCACAACACCACTCATGGCCAGGTCCATCACCTTGCCGGTAAAGCGGTTTTTGATGCGGTACTGGCCTTCGGCGGCTTCCTCAAAAATCCATTGCTGCCAGGGCTGACCCTCATAGCTCCACAGGCGGATGGATGCGCCGTTCTCGGTGTTGAAATCGGCAACTTCCAGCACGCGGCCATTGGCGGCAGCGATAGTATAGCAGGCGCCTTCCCGAATGACGGTCTGTGCGGATTTTTTCATAGCGTTTTTCCTCCTTTGCCTGTGCGGCGCTTTTGGTGCCTTACAGGTTATGTATTTATTGTACATATTATAGCACATTCGCACAAAGCGGTTTTGCCAAAATCGTGTAAAGTTTTTTGGTAACACTGCACGCTTTTTCGGGGTTAGCGGGCGGTTTAATCAAAGGTGGCTTGCATTTTTCAGCAATCTATTCTATGATATTATATAAATAACTAATTATAGGAGGCACCCACCTTGAGGATCGCATTGATTGCCCATGATTCCCGCAAAGAGCTTTTGGCCCAGTTCTGCACAGCCTATGTGCGTATTCTGTCTCAGAACGAACTGGTTGCCACCGGCGTGACGGGCAAAGTGGTACACGATGCCTGTGGGCTGCCGGTTCGCTGCCTGTACCCCGGTGCACGCGGCGGTGCCGAGCAGATTTCCTCCATGATTGCCTGCGGCGAAATTGATATGCTGCTGTTTTTCCGCGACCCCGTCAACGCCCGGCCCAATGAGCCGAACGCCGTTACCCTGCTGCGCCTGTGCGATACCCGCGCCATCCCCGTTGCCACCAACATTGCCACTGCCGAGGTTTTGATCCACGGCCTGGAGCGCGGAGACCTGGCCTGGATCAAATTGCAGCGCGGGAGAAAATAACGAATATCCACGAAACCCCAGCAAGCATTTGTAGGGCAATACCGCATAATTCTAAGTACCGATACGGCGAGCGAGGTGCGGCGGATGCCAAGCCAAAAGCGCAGATAATACTGGATGCTGCAAAGGTGAGCGCCGCCAGTGGCGGAAACAGCGAACCGAAGCAGGGGCAGCGGTCGCAGAGTGCGAGGGGCTTTTGCCCCCGAAGCACGATGCGGGTACCGCAACCCGACATTATCGAGCATTTTGGCAACGCAGATGCCGTGCCGCAGCTGCCGGAGCGGTGCTTAAGCCGCAAGGCGGGAATTGTGCGGTGTTGCCTTAGATATAACACGATTCCACAAATACAAAAAGCATGTGTTTTTTCCACCTTTGTCGGGCGGGAAATCACATGCTTTATTTTATTCTATTGCTTCCGTTATCTTTCAGGTAATTTTCAGCGCGCGCTGAACGCGGTAGACCAGGTAGCGGAACAGCCCAACGATCATGCTGCCCTCGCACCATAAATAGTTAGGCAGATTACGCCAGTAAAATTTGGGCTTTTTGATTTTGGGCAGGGCGATCTTGGCTTCCGCATAGCCCTTGGCATAATCATTGCCGAAGCCGCGGTGACGGAACATGATAACTTTCAACAAATAGCCCAGCAGCATGGGGATAAAATTGACAACCAGCATGACCACCGGCTGGTTTTTGTAGGGCAGCAGAATGCTGTTGCGGCCGCTCTGAATGCTTTTGAATGGGTTATACCGCACCGCGCCGGTGGTGGCACCGCAGATATGGCGGCACTTTGCGGTGGGGCAATAGACGTTTTTATAACCAAAATTGTTGGCGCGCCAGCTGAGGTCAACATCCTCATAGTAGGCAAAAAACAATTCGTCAAAAACGCCAATTTTATCCAAAATGGATTTTCTGTACAGTGCTGCGCCGCCACAGGCAGAAAAAATACGGCAGGGCTTCTGGTAGCGGCTGGCTTTCAGGCCGTCGCCGCGCTTGCAGGCAAAGCCCAGAATCGTCACATAATCTCCGGCGTCATCGGCCAGTTCCGGCTCGTAATAGCGCAGCATCAGGCTGGATACCGCAAAAATCTTCGGGTCGCTCTCAGCGGTTTTCAGCAGCTCTTCCAACCAGTTCGGTTCGGCAAAGGCATCGTTATTGAACAAGGCCATATACTCGCCTTTGGCCATGGCGATGCCTTGGTTGACCGCATGGGAAAAACCGGTATTCTCGCTGTTTTCGATCAGGTGGTAGCGGGGGTTATCGCAGTAGCTGCGGGCAATTTCGAGGCTTTCATCGGTGGAGCCGTTATCGATCACGATCAGCTCAAAGTCCTGCTCAGTCTGCGCCCAGATGGATTCGATGGAATCCCGCAGCCAGCCAGCACCATTCAGATTGGGGATAATCACGCTTGCTTTCACTGTGCTTCCCTCCTTTTAATAACCCATGCCGCCAAGCAGGATGGGCATGTAAGAAAGGCCAACGATCACACTGTGCGCCGCAATCAGCAGGGCCAGAATGACCAGGTCCCCCACCAGCCGCTTGATCATGCAGGCAGTGGCCAGCTTCTGGCGTTCCTCCCATTTGCTGCCGCAAAGGCTCCAGTAAATCATCATGATAAGGCCCACCACCGGGATGGCAAACAACAGCAGCGTTGCAAGGTAATGCCCAGTGCCCATCTCTTCCTGTTGCTCGCCCCCATACCACATGAAAAAGGGATCCTCTTTCAGCGGAAATTCATCCTCGTCTTCATCATCCCAGTATTGAACCATATCCGGGTCCACATGGATGGTATAGCGCGGGCGGCTGGCTTCTGCTTTGGTGGGGGGCAGCGCACGGCCGCAGCGCGGGCAGACGGTAGTTCCCTTGGGAGCCACCAGACCGCATTGTTTACAAATATGCAATTCCATTTATACGTCCCCTTCCAGGCTCAGACTGCGGTCCAGCGGTGTGGCAAGAATGATCTGGGTGTTGGTGTTGCCCATCTTTTGCAGGTGGGTCAGCAGGTGTTCCAGTGCATCAATGCCGGGGCAGCTGACCTTGACGATAAAGTTATAGCTGCCGGTCACGCGGTAGCACTGCAGGATCTGCGGTTCGCCCTGGATCATTTTAAGGAAATGGTCCCGTTCCGATGCCGCCGTCTGGATGGAAATCAACGCCTGGACTCGGTTATTCTCGCCGGGGTGGTGCAGGCGCACGGTATAGCCGCCGATGATGCCCTCCTGCTCCATGCGGTGGATACGGCTGGACACCGCCGGACTGGTCAGGTTGACCTGTTTGGCGATTTCCTTGACCGGCATGCGGGCGTTGCGCATCATAAGCTGGATGATTTTGCTGTCTAATTCATCCATGTCGAGTCACTTCCTGTCAGTTTTAGTCAATGAGCACAATAAAAATAAAATAAAGCAAATAAACCTTGTATGGCATTACAAAACCGAAAACCCTTTCATTTTCTGTGCATATGCTGAATTATTTTAAGTTATCTGGGCATCATTATAATAAAAGCAAAACAAAATTGCAAGTATTGCATTTGACATTTTAATAATCAAGGTTATAATGTACTTGTAACAAGAAAGAGAAAAACAGAGTATAACCCCTTTAAGTTCCCATTTATTACATTACCATCTTCTGACCTTTATATACTTTCCCACCCCTCTATGCACAAAAGCCCGCTTTTCAAGCGGGCTTTTGTGTTTTTGCCTGCCATTTTGTACTCTGCTTTATTTTATGAAGCAGATTTAATTTGCTTTTTCTCCCATACCCTAGTATAATGATGGGTAGTTTGTCTATTTTTATCTTGTTTTGCAAAAACGGAAAGGACTCCGCTGTGAATACACGTCTGGTCGGCATTTTGATTGACTCTTTTCCTATGATTTTAATTAACGGCCTTACGGTCACCCTGCCGCTTACGATCATTTCTTTTGCGCTTGCGTTGGTCATTGCGCTGATTACTGCCCTTGTGCAGACCGCCAAAATCCCCGTTCTGCGGCAACTTGCCCGGTTTTATGTCTGGGTCATCCGCGGCACCCCGGTGCTGGTACAGCTGTTCGTGGTGTTTTACGGCCTGCCCAGCCTTGGCGTACTGATCGACCCGTTCCCGGCTGCTGTGGCCTGCTTTGCCATCAATGAGGGTGCCTACTGCGCCGAGACCATCCGCGCCGCGCTGGAATCTGTTTCCGCTGGTCAGATGGAAGCCGGGTACTGCGTTGGCATGACCTATCTGCAGACGATGCGCCGTATTGTGCTGCCGCAGGCACTGCGCACGGCGTTCCCGCCGCTGTTCAACTCGCTGATTTCCCTGCTCAAAGATACCTCCCTTGCCGCAAACATTACGGTAACCGAGATGTTTATGGCCACCCAGCGCATTGTGGCGCGCACCTATGAATCGCTGCCGCTTTATCTGGAAGTTGCCTTTATCTACCTGATGTTCTCCACCATCCTGACGCAGGTCCAGCGCTGGGGCGAAAAAAAGCTGAACGCCAAGGGCTTCAGCCAGAATTCCTGAGGAGGTGCCGCCATGCAGGAGATGCTGAAAATCACCGGAATCCGCAAATCGTTCAGCACGCTGGATGTGCTGAAAGGCGTGGACCTGACGGTGCACAAGGGCGAGGTTGTTTCGCTGATCGGGCCTTCCGGTTCCGGCAAGACCACGCTGCTGCGCTGCGCCAACTTTTTGGACCAGGCCGAGGACGGCACTATGGTGCTGGACGGCCAGACCTACCATTTGGGCCATGTGCGCCGCACTGAGATGTACGAAGCCCGCCGCCACACAGCGTTTGTGTTCCAGAATTACAACCTGTTTTTGAATAAGACCGCGCTGCAGAACGTGACCGAAGGGTTGATTGTTGCCCGCAAAATGCCCAGGGATGAGGCCGAAGCCCGCGCCCAAAAAGCGCTGGAAAAGGTCGGCCTGGGCAACCGCGGTGCCAGCTACCCCAATCAGCTTTCCGGCGGGCAGCAGCAGCGCGTGGCCATTGCCCGCGCCATCGCCACCGACCCCAAGATCATCTATTTTGACGAGCCCACCAGCGCGCTGGACCCGGAGCTGACCGTGGAAGTGCTAGCCGTGATGCGGGACCTGGCCGCCGATGGCATGACAATGCTGGTCGTGACCCACGAGATGGGCTTTGCCCGCAACGTTTCTAACCAGGTCGTGTTCATGGAGCACGGCGTTGTGGTGGAACAGGGTCCCGCCAAAGAGATTTTTACCGCCCCACGCGAGGAGCGCACCCGCGCTTTTTTGCGTCTGGTGGAAGATAAATGAAAGTTTTTACATAACCAAGGAGAAGCACATATGAAACTGAAAGCATTGACCGCTGCCGTACTGGCAACCGCCCTGCTGTCCGCCTGCGGTTCCTCCGCAGCGTCCTCTGCTGCACCGGCAGCGGATACTTCCAGCGAAACCGCTGCCAGCGCCGATAACTCCGGCGATCTGCTGGCCCAGATTCAGCAGCGCGGCGAGATCGTGTTTGGCACCGAGGGCACCTGGTCCCCCTGGACCTACCATGACGAAAACGACCAGCTGGTTGGCTTCGACATTGAAGTTGCCCAGAAGGTTGCCGAAAAGCTTGGCGTAAAGGCCACCTTTGTGGAGGGCGAATGGGACGGCCTGCTGGCCGGCGTGGACGGCGGCCGCTATGACAGCATGGCCAACGGCGTGGAAATTACCGAAGAGCGCGCCCAGAAATACGATTTTTCTGACCCGTACTGCTACATCCGCACTGCCATTATTGTAAAAAGCGATGATGACAGCATCAACAGCTTTGAGGATCTGAACGGCAAGACCACCGCCAACACCATTTCCAGCACCTATGCAACACTGGCCGAAAGCTATGGCGCCAAAACCACCGGCGTGGACGACCTGAACCAGACCATTGAGCTGCTGCTGAACGGCCGTGTGGATGCCACCCTGAACGCCGAAGTAACCTATTTTGACTACCTGAAAGAGCATCCCGATGCGAACATCAAGATTGCGGCTTTGACCAATGATGCTTCCCAGGTTGCTTTCCCTGTGCGCAAGGGCGATGAAACCGCCACCCTGCGCGAAGCTCTGAACCAGGCTATCAATGAGTTGCGCGAGGACGGCACCATTGCCGAGATCAGCGAGAAGTACTTTGGCACCGACCTGAGCCAGGCCCCCAGCGCGAACTGATTTAACAAAATCACAATATAGCATAAAAAATCTCCGTAACCTGTTGTGTTTGGCAAGGGGTGCGGAGATTTTTTGTTTGATGAGCGGTAGATTGCCTGGGAAATGTACTCTTTACGGGTGAGTAAATTCCCATAGGGGCGCGCATTGTGTGCCTGCGAATGTTTGGTTTGTGCAATACCTTTTGGGGGAAATCCCGTTATGGGCGATACCACCCACTCAACTATTTTTCCCATTCTTAGCCCCATAAAATACATTTTCCCACACCAAAAACCGCCCCGGAAAGGTTATGCTTTCCGGGGCGGTTCTCCATCATCAATAATTTTCCGCGTGGACTTCAAAGTAGCTCTGGGGGTGATTGCAGGTGGGGCAGACTTCGGGGGCCTGGGTGCCCACCACGATGTGGCCGCAGTTGCGGCACTCCCACACTTTTACTTCGCTCTTGGCAAACACTTCTGCCATTTCAATGTTGTGCAGCAGGGCGCGGTAGCGCTCTTCGTGATGCTTTTCAATGGCTCCCACCAGGCGGAACCGGGCAGCCAGTTCGGGGAAGCCCTCTTCCTCAGCCGTCTTGGCAAAGCTGTCATACATATCGGTCCATTCGTAATTTTCGCCCGCGGCGGCGGCTTTCAGGTTGTCGGCGGTATCGCCGATGCCGTTCAGCTCCTTGAACCACAGCTTGGCATGTTCTTTTTCGTTATCAGCCGTTTTCAAAAACAGTGCTGCGATCTGCTCAAAACCCTGCTTTTTGGCCACGGAGGCAAAGAAGGTGTACTTGTTGCGTGCTTCGGATTCGCCCGCAAATGCGGTCATCAGGTTTTTCTCGCTCTGGGTACCAGCATACTTGTTCATAACATTCTCCTTATTCATAGTTTAAGATTTATTCCGAATTAAAGTTTTTGCATCAGTATATTATGCCTTGTTCTATAGCCTTATTATAGCACAGTTTTGAGATTTGTAAAGACAATTTTTAAGACTTGATATTAAATTTTATCCGTCGTTTTTTAGTAAAAAAGCCAGTGCCGGGCAGAAATCTGCCCGGCACTGCCGAAAAAGTTCTTTGATTGTCTTAAATTTCTTTGCCCGTTTCAGGTTGTGGAATGATACCCAGATTTAAAACATCGGGTATAAGTAGCTGGCACCATAGCAGCCAATCTTTTTGGGGCCGGTGATGGCCTCCCCCGCTGCCTGGCGGGTCGCAATCTTTTGCAGGGCCGCCGCCACGGATGATATAGCAAAACGGCAGGCATTTTGCGGTATAAAATTGCTCGCCCTGGTGCTGTTCCAGCAGCGCCCACACTTCCTGAACGTCCATTGACTTAGTCCAGCTTCAGGTCGCCGTCCTTGACCCAGCCCTTTTTGCGGAACAGCGCGCCCAGCACCGCGCACAGCACGGCGGGCAGAACAAAGCTGACCAGCAGTAAGCCTGCCCAGTCAAAGGCGGTGATGCCCGCTTTTGCGCCGGATGCCACATCGGCCACCCAGCCGGTGTACACGCCGATCTGACCCACCAGGCCGCAGGTGCCCATGCCGGAAGAAACCGCCGGGCCGTTCATCTGCAATTTGAACACGCAGGTGGCAATGGGGCCGGTAATGGCGGAAGCAATGATCGGCGGCAGCCACACGCGGGGCTTTTTCAGGATGTTGGGCATTTGCAGCATGCTGGTGCCAATGCCCTGGCTGACCAGACCACCTACGCCGTTTTCCTTAAAGCTCATCACGGCAAAGCCGACCATCTGGGCGCAGCAGCCTGCAACGGCAGCGCCGCCCGCCAGACCGGTCAGGTTGAGCGCCGCGCAGATGGCTGCGCTGGAAATGGGCAAAGTCAGCGCAATGCCAACCAGCACCGAAACCAGAATGCCCATCAGCAGGGGCTGCAGCTCAGTGGCCCACATGATCACGCTGCCCACCGCAGAAGCCGCCGCGCCGATGGCAGGGGCAAACAGCACACTCAGACCCGTGCCCACCAGAATGGTGACCGCCGGGGTAACGATGATATCGACTTTGGTCTCTTTGCTGACAAGCTTGCCGCACTCTGCCGAAACAATGGCGATAAAGTATACGGCCAGGGGGCCGCCTGCACCGCCCAGGCTGTTGGCAGCACTGCCCACAGCGATCAGGCTGAACAGCACCAGCGGCGGGGTGTGCAGGGCGTAACCGATGGAAGCCGCCATGGCAGGCCCGGCCACGCTCTGGGCGAAAGTACCGGCATCCACCAAAAACTGCAGGCCGATCTGCTCGCCCAGCGTTTTAATGATGGTGCCGATCAGCAAACTGGCAAACAGGCCCTGAGCCATAGCACCCATAGCATCGATGCCATAGCGATGCGCCGAGAACACAACGTCCTTGCGCTTCAAAAATTCCTTAAGCTTTCCCATACTCTTGCTCCTCTCAGATATCTTTCAGCATTGTACCGCCGAAGTTGTCATGTGTCAAGACACAAATCATGACAATAGTTTTCCACCAAGAGCGGGCAGATTGCGGGCGGTTGTCAAAGATCGGTTTTTGCGGTACAATAATACCAATCTTTTGGCCGGGCGTTTGCCCTGCTGGAATTGGGGGATTTTGTATGGTTGAAACGTTTGATGTCAGCATTACCCCGTACGGGCTGACCCGCCGGACTTTTGTTTACCTGCCGGATGACTGGCAGACTTCCGGCAAAAAATATCCCGTACTCTATATGTTTGACGGCCACAACCTGTTTTTTGACTCCACCGCCACATACGGCACCTGCTGGGGGCTGAAAGAATACTGTGACGCCCACCCCAACTGGATCATTGCCGCACCGGAGTGCAACCACGAGGGCAACAAGCGGCTGGAAGAATACTGTCCCTACCGGTCGGACTGGTTCGGCGGCATTACGGGCACTGGGCATGAATACATGGAGTGGCTGACCAAAGAGTTCAAGCCGATGATGGACAAGCGCTACCCCACCCTGCCTGGCCGCGCCAACACGGCCATTGGCGGCAGCAGCATGGGCGGCCTGATGAGCCTGTACGCCATCACCGCTTACAACAAAGTGTTTTCCAAAGCAGCATGCCTGTCGCCCTCGGTGCGGCTGTGCATGCCGGAGCTGCGGCAGGAGATTGCCAACGCCACGATCCACCCCGGCACCCGTGTTTATCTGAGCTGGGGCGAAAAAGAGAGCGATAAGCCCGGTGCTTTGGGCGAATACACCGCCAATGCGCTGGAAGTATGCCGCGCGCTGCTGGGCAAAGGCGCCGCCGTTGACCCCTATATGCAGCCGGACGGCACCCACTGCGAAGCCTGCTGGGCCAAGCAGGTGCCTGCATGCATGGACTTTTTGTTTGGCGGCAAGTATGAGTAAAAAGAAAAAGCGCAGCACCCCCGCGGCTGCCCCTGCTGAACCGGCCAAAGCGGAACACACCCAGCCGGAAGAACCCGCCGCCAGCAGCACGGCCCGCTGGATGGGTGCTTTGTGCTACCTGAGCATTTTGATTTTAATTCCCGCCTGCACCAAATGGCGGCAGGATGAATTTGTACGGTTCCACCTGAACCAAGGGCTGATGGTGTTGATGCTGGCAACCATCTGCGCCGCGCTTGGGTTTGTTCCGGTGCTGGAGCAGGTTGCGTTGAGCCTGACGCTGCTGGTAGATGTGCTTTCGCTGGTGGGGCTTATCACGGCGCTGCGCCGCCGGGCCGCACCCCTGCCGTTCATTGGCCTGCTGGTCGCGCGGTTCCACCCATTTTAATTCGTATATTTTATCTGTATTTTCCATATTGTATTATTCAGAAGAGTTTTAGTCATATTTGTATATTTGTTTTATATTATTCAAATTGTATTATTTTGTAAAGGAGTGTTTTGTATGAGCAAAGCTGTTATCTTTTTTGCGCCCGGCCTGGAAGAGTGCGAGGGCCTTTTGTGCGTGGATCTGCTGCGCCGTTCCGGTGTGGAAGTGACCATTGCTGCCGTGGGCGGCGAAAAGATCGTCAAGTCTGCCCGCAGCATCAGCGTTGTGGCGGATGCCCTGGCCGAAGAGCTGGATTATTCCGCTTTTGATGCCGCCATCCTGCCCGGCGGCATTCCGGGTGTGGACAACCTGAAAGCCGATGCCACGGTGCGCAAGGTCTGCACCGAGTTTGCCGCCGCAGGCAAGGTCGTGGCCGCAATCTGCGCCGCACCGTCTGTGTTGGCGGCGTTCGGCATTTTGCAGAGCAAAAAGGCAACGGTTTACCCCGGCATGGAAGATAAGCTGACCGCCGCCGGGGCCGAGTACACCGGCCTGCCCATCACGCTGGACGGCAACATCATTACCGGCGAAGCGCTGGGTGCGGCCATCCCCTTTGCGCTGGCCCTCGCCAGCCGCCTGGCCGGGCAGCAAGCATCCAACGCCGTCAAGCAGGGCATTGTGTACCGGTATTGATTTGAAGTAAAGCGTTATAAAACATGCAAACCCGCCAGCGGGCGGCAGCGTATTTCTGTTGCTGCTTGCTGGCGGGTTATTTTTGGGGTAGTTGCTGTTTACGCAAACGGGGCCTTGTCATATATCTCATTATGTTATGGCATATCCCAATTTTTCAGCAACCACTTTCCCCAGTGTTGTCTTTCCACTTCCGGACGGACCAATAATCATGATTCCTGTTGACATATTTACTTCCCGCTTTATCTTCTTTTCCGCCCATTCCCCACAATCTTTTCAAAGCCGATATTCATACCATTCCGTATCTATTTTCTTGAATCCAACGGACAAAAACATTCGCTGGCTCTGCGTGTTGAAGGGGTAAATATTGGCTTTTACCCGTTCCATCCCCTTTTCCCCTGCCAGCTTTATCATCTCCAAAACGCACCGCCGCCCGATGTGCTGGTTCTGGAACGCTTTGCTTACCACAATGGCAATTTCCGCATTATCCTGCAGGGAAACATCCCCGACCAGCGTACCATCATATTCGATATAGTAGCAGTCTCCGTGGGTGCTCAAATAATTGTACATGCGGCGTAAAAGTTCCATATCGTATGGTGCATCCCGGTTATCTACCTGTTTGCAGACATCCCTGTCCCGATACCACGGCAGGGACACCGCATCATTCCGATAATAGGGAATCAGCCGGATTTGGTTGCCGATGATTCGTTCTGTCACTTTGGGAGTTCTCTGCAGACTTTTATTGATTTTAGGCAATACCGCATAATTCTAAGTGCCGATACGGCGAGCGAGGTGTGGCAGATGCTAAGCCAAAAGCGCAGATAATACTGGATGCTGCAAAGGTGAGCGCCGCCAGTGGCGGAAACAGCGAACCGAAGCAGGGGCAGCGGTCGCAGAGTGCGAGGGGCTTTTGCCCCCGAAGCACGATGCGGGTACCGCAACCCGACATTATCGAGCATTTTGGCAACGCAGATGCCGTGCCGCAGCTGCCGGAGCGGTGCTTAAGCCGCAAGGCGGGAATTGTGCAGTGTTGCCTTTATATTTTACAGTGTCGGTTCTGTTTCCGCCGTCACCGCGTCCCCCAGTTCCTTTGCTTTGCGGCGCAGTTTGCCCCATTCCGGGGTCAAAAAATAACCGAGCATGGCCACCAGGCCCACGGCATAGCTGAGGGAAACGCAGGCCATGGAGGAAGTGCCGTACCCCAGCGCATGCAGGATATACGCCGCCGGGATGCGCACGGCCCACAGGATCAGCAGGTTGACCACCGTGGTATATTTGACCGCGCCGGTACCGTTGACAAAGCTCATCATACAGTTGAACACCGCATAAGTCCAGATAAAGGGCAGCACCCACCAGGTATAGCGCACTGCGGCATCCAGAACCGCCGGGTCGCTGCTGAACAGCCCCAGCAGCGGGCGGCAGAACACAGTAGCCACCAGGCCAATCAGTAATGTAACTACACCGGCAGCGCAGGTGATCTGCACCACGCCCCGCTGCAAGCGGCGGTAGTTGCCCGCCCCCAGGTTCTGCCCGGCAAACACCACCGCGGCAGAAGAAAACGAGGTGATGGCAATACCGGCAATGCCGGTCACGCGGCCTGCAATGGAGCACCCGGCCACAAACACCGAGCCCTGCATATTATACACAGCCTGCACCGCCACATGCCCCACCGAGTACAGCGAGTTATTCAGCCCCAGCGGCACACCCACTTTCAGGATGGCCGCCAGCTGCGCCTTATTATAGCCATGGGGCAGCAGGGGAAATTGCAAACCCTCGTAATTGCGGCGGGCGTACAGGATGCTGGTCAGCCAGGAAAGATACAGCGCAATGGTGGTTGCCAGCGCCGCACCGGCCACACCCATGCCCAGCACCGCCACAAAGGCAACATCCAGCACAATATTGGTCAGGCAGGAGATCAGCAGCAACAGCAAGGTGGACCGGCTGTCCCCCAGCCCGCGCAGAATACCGGCGTTCATGTTATAGCCAAGGTTGCCCAGGGTGCCCAGCGCCGTGATCCGCAGGTAGAGCACCGCATAATCAAAGGCATCTGCCGGGACCTGCATCAGCCGCAGCAGCGCCGGGCCGACAAACATTGCCAGTATCGTGACCGGGATGGCGCACAGATACAAAAACCATACCGCCGTGCGCACCAGCATGCGCAGCCCATCCGCATTGCGGCGGCCCATTTCCTGAGAAACAAGGATGGACGCCCCGTTGCCGATGCCCAAAAACACGCACAGCAGAATTTCCATTGGCTGTGTGGCGGTGCCCACCGCCGCCAGCGCGGCGGAATCACAGAAATTGCCCACCACAAGGGTATCCACCGTGCCGTAAAGCTGCTGCAAGATATTGCCCACACAGATCGGCAGGGCAAACAGTGCCGCCGATTTGATGATGGAGCCGCGGATCATATCAATTTTGCCTGTATGGCTGGCCATGCCGCAAACCACGTTCCTTTCACTTTTCCAAATGTCTTTATGGCAATACCGCATAATTCTAAGTGCCGATACGGTGAGCGAGGTGCGGCAGATGCCAAGCCAAAAGCGCAGATAATACTGGATGCTGCAAAGGTGAGCGCCGCCAGTGGCGGAAACAGCGAACCGAAGCAGGGGCAGCGGTCGCAGAGTGCGAGGGGCTTTTGCCCCCGAAGCACGATGCGGGTACCGCAACCCGACATTATCGAGCATTTTGGCAACGCAGATGCCGTGCCGCAGCTGCCGGAGCGGTGCTTAAGCCGTAAGGCGGGAATTGTGCGGTGTTGCCTTAGTGAAAATAATTAAAGTTTTTCGCCAGGCCTTTTTTCAAAAAGGCCGAAAAGACTCCCCGTAACTGCCTTAATAGAACCCGTAACTCGGCAAAATCTTGGTGCTCTGCGCCCACAGGGTCGGCACGGGCAAGCCGGACAGAACGGGATAGAACCAGGCAAAGCACACCAGCGCCGCAATGCACAGCCCCGCGCCAATCTTTTTGGCGCGGTCCTGCCGCTTCATCTGCGTTAAAACCAGCACAATGGCCGTCAACGCAAAGACCGAGCTGGGGAAGTAATGGTACATGAAAGTGCAGCGCGATACCAGCATCCAGGAAAGCAGCTGGCTGGCATACAAGATCAGAACGCCCGCTCCCTTTGCCGTGCCGCGAGCCGAAACCTGGCGCCACAGCAGCAGCAAAATGCAGAACAGCCCCGCCCAGCAAATGACCGGGTTATAAAAACCCGCAATGCTGCCCTGAAGCCCAGCTTCCAGATAAGAATTTTTGTAATACCACACTGGGCGCAGGTCCAGCAGCCAGGTGTACCAGCGGCTTTCAAACGGGTGGGTTGCTTTCAGGGTGGAATGGTACCAGTACATGTAGGTTTGGCAATCCCACCAATCCCGCAAACCAAAGGTAGGGTCTTTCCACCAATAAGGCAGGTAGGATGCAAGATAGATCAGGAACGGCACAACGATGTAAAACGCCACACCGCCCACAGCAGCCATCCGGAATTCTTTCCAGAAGCCCGGCTGTTTTTGCTTCCAGCGGGCATACAGCACACCCAAGTACAATACCGCAAGCCCTGCCCCGGCATAAATTCCGGTCCACTTGGATGCACACCCAAGCCCAAATGCCACGCCGCCCAGCGCCATGGGCAGCAGCGAGCCGTTTACGCCGTTTTGCAGCACGCTCTGGCAATACCATACCATAAAATATGCGCCTAACAGGATAAAGAACGTACCGTAAATATCGATTGTGGCAATGCGGCTTTGGGAAAATCGCATGAACCCAGCGGCAATCAGCGCACCTGCCATGGCCCCGGCCCAGCGTTTGTGGGTCAGACGGCGGGCAAAGCACCACATCAGCGGCACCAGCATCACGCCGAACAGCGTTCCGGCACAGCGCCAGCCAAAGGCTGTCATTCCAAAAATAGCAATGCCCAGCATGATAAAATCTTTGCCCAGCGGCGGGTGGGTGGTTTCGTATGCCGTCATGCGGTGCAGCATTTCGTACCCAGTACGGCCATGATAGATTTCATCGAAATACATGCTGTTCAGCTGGCTGATGGTATCTGGCACTTCGCTCTGCTCATCAAACAGGGCATCGCCGCCCGTTACCGGCACCAGCGCACCGGTGGCATCCCGCAGGGCCAGTTCAAACATCTGCGCATTTTCAATCGTTGCGGTCAGGGTCTGCCCTGCCGGAGCCGTGATGGCCGTTTTGGTCCAGCAGAACGGCGTTGCATAGCTCAGTTCCTTCCGGTACAGCTCATTGCCCGCTGCATCCGTGATGCACAGGCTGCCGCCGGTGGAAATGCCGGGGTACACCCAGATTTCTACCGCGTCCTGCTGCGGGGTAAAGTCGATGGTTGCCGTGCTGTCCGTAGCATCCACAGGGTTCTGCGGTGCTTTCATGCTGCCAAGGTAGGCAAAGCTCACCACAGCAACGATCAACGTCAGCGTTGCCAAGGCTTTCTTCTCTTTAGCCGTCCAGGCAGGCTGCGGATCAATGCGCAGGGTGCACAGTTCCAGCTTTTTCTGCACTGTTTTTGTTTTATCTTTTTCGATGGTTTCCACTTTTGCCAGTGGAGAAATCGCTCCATGGCGGCAGATGGCCCACGCGGTGAAAGCCAGCAGCACAAAGGCTGCCGTTTCGGCAAAGCCGACTGCCATGGCAAACTCGCGGCTGGTATCGCTGCTGAGCCACTCGTCATCGCTGCCTACCAGGGTATACACAGTTTCCAGGTTCAAGAAGCCCGTTATCGACAGACCAAACCCGGCGCCATACAGACGGATGTCATTCCAGCGCGCCGCAGCAAGCAGTACCAGCAGCATGCCCAGCACCAGGTAACGCTCGTGCATGCAATGGGCAAAGGTAAAAATCCCCACCGTGTAAAACGCTGCCAGCAGCAGCGGGGAAAACCGCCCCGCCCGCCAGCTGATGACCGCCAGCACCACAAGCAGCACCGTGATAACAGCGATGTTGAAAATGCCCAGCACTTTCCAGCTCAGGTTAAACACCGGGCAAGCATCCAGCGCCTGCCAGTTGCCGCCCAGCGCTGCAAACCAGTTAAACGCATTGATGGTGGCATACTGGTAGCCAGACGCCGTGGTGATGTACTTATCGATCAAGGACGGCACCAGATTTTTTGCCCCGTAAAACGGCAGGCCCGCCAGCAGCGGCGGCAGCAAAGCCAGCGCAGCACCGCCAAAAATCTGGCCGACCGATTTCAGCGGGCTTTTGCCATCCCGCACGGCATCCGCAATAGCCACCAAAAAGCAGACGGCCAGCACCGGCCCAGCCAGCAGTGCCTGCGGCTTGATGGCCAGCGCCACGCCGTACAGCACCGCAGCGAGCAGGTAGCGGCGCTCTTCCAGCAGCCAGAAGCAGAGCAGCAGCGGCAGCGCAAAAGCCCCATCGATCTGCTTCCAGATGCCGGTATCAAACAAGGTCAGCGGGCAGAACGCCGCAAACAGCACCAGGCAGCGCTGTGCCCTGCCCTGCCCCATATACCGGCGGCTGATATGGTCCAGCAGCACCACGGCGGCACAATCACAGATTGCGGGGATCAGTGCCAGCAAAAAATAGGTCCAGCGGGATTCATAGCTCAGTTGGAGCGCCTTGCGCACCAGGCTGACCAGCCCCAGCACAAGGATGTAGCCGGGCGGGTAGTCCGCAAAATAATCGGCGCTGTAAAAGGCCGCGGGACCTTCGCTGGCCAGCTTATCCCCCCAGGCCACAAAGCAGCTCATATCATAGGTGTAGCCTTCAGTAACAAGGGCCAGCAGCAGGCGCGCGGCAAGCGCTGCGGCCAATATAATATACAGCGTTCGCTCTTGCTGTTTGGTTCTGGTATTTGTCATTCTGAACTCTCCAGATAATGCAGCGTATTTGCCGCTGCAATAAAATAAGGAACTGGAAGCAGAGGCAGATGCTTCCCTGTTTCCAATTCCTTTGTTTTGCCGTGATTGTGCAGTAATAATTATAGCTTGGTCAGCTGCGGGCCCTTGGCGGTGTCCATCACATTCCAGCCCAGCTCAGTGATTTTGGCGCGCAGAGCATCGGCGCGGGCAAAGTCCTTGGCCTTTTTGGCTGCGGCGCGCTCTTCCACCAGCTGCTTCACTTCGTCGGGGGCTTCCTCGGCCTTGCGGTTGTACATCAGGCCCAGCACACCGGTCAGCTCGTCAAACGTGGCGGCGGCCTTTTCCAACGTAGCCTTATCGGCAGCATCGGACATGGTGTTGATGTCCTTGACGAACTCAAAAATGGCGGCCAGAGCATCGGGGGTGTTCAGGTCGTCATCCATGGCGGTCTTGAACTTTTTGCGTGCTTCTTCGCACTTTTCAGTCAGGGCAGTGTCAGTGCCATGGGCATTGCGGATGGCAAAATCCAGGTTATCGCGGCAGGTGTACAGGCGCTCCAGGCTGTTCTTGCAGCTCTCGATCAGGTCCA
>ERZ1106919.1047-NODE-1047-length-19549-cov-3.092182_pt1 | contig 19549 bp, 18 predicted proteins | sample MGYA00403654_ERZ1106919 | MGnify/ENA primary metagenome ERZ1106919 (study PRJEB35170, sample SAMEA104062450) | human gut metagenome | biome: human gut; feature: human-associated habitat; material: faeces | place: Denmark | collected 2012-10-08 ... | reverse complement strand
GTATGATATAATGAGCGCAAGTGAGTCAACATGCTTGCATGATTGACGAACGGCGGAATTCGCTCACGAGCAGCCTGCGCAGCAAGCGGAAAAACGCGACAGCGCGGGCTCGTGAGCGAAGGAACACAAGCTTTTAAAAGCACACAAAAGGAGGGGTTTTCTATGAGCAGCAAAATGACTGTCAAAAAGGAAGCGATTATGGCCCGATTTGGGGGAATGGGGTTCCATAACAGCGAAGCAAACGTCTGGCGCGAGATGGATGACGTCCAGTTCAACCAGTACGTCGGCAAGGTTTATCGGGAGCTTTCGCCCGGTTTTTCCAGAATGTGGGGAGGCTTTCCGGAATGGACGAAGGAAGAGATGGATGCGTTCGCAGAATATTGTGAAAAAATGCAGTGTAAGGTTGGTGCAACAATCTATCTGACCGGGCATTGCGTGCGGTATGAGACGGACGAGGAGCTGACTGCGTATGCATCGAATGTTGCAGACCGACTGGAGTATCTGATCTATGAAAAGGGTCTGAGCAACGTTAAGATTTATTGTATGTCCAATGAACTGAGCCTGGATGACTGGGGAGACCTGGCATTTGAAATGGCTACGTTCAAAAAATATCATACCTATCTGTATAACGAGTTTGCGCACAGACATCTGCCGGTCTACCTGCTGGCGACCGACGCCTCCCCGATGGAGCGCTGGGAGACTGTGGAATGGGCGATTGCAAACGGCATGGTTCCGATTTCCAACGTATTTGGCGGACATCATTATGTAAACGACTTCGAAGCGGAGGATCTGGATTTTTATAAGATTTTCAAGCGTCACTGCTCTGATGTTGTCAATATGTTAAAGCCTTACGAGCGTCGTTTTATTCTGGGCGAGTTTGGTCTGGCGCAGGCATTCAAGCAGGGACAGAACAATATTAATGGCGTAAAGATGGACGTGTGTGATGCCTTCTATAACGGAAAGGAATCCTACTCTGCGCTGCAGATCTGTGAGATGGCACTGGCAGCAGTTAATGCCGGCGTGTATGCGATGGCACTCTGGACCTTTGTAGATGTTCCGAATCCCCGTGATCTGCAGTACCGTCTGAACAAATGGGGATTGCTGCGCTGGGATGATACGGATTACGGCGCACGGGACTGGCTGTATGCCTATGGCCTGCTGGTTCGCTATTTCCGGAAAAATTCCAAACCTCTTACGATTTCCTCCGAGGACTATCTGCTGCGCAGCGGCGGCGTTGTAAACGATGACGGTTCCTTCTCTGTTGCGATCGTCAATCGTCACAAAGAGCCTGTTGAGATCGATATTTCTCTGGAAAATCTGAAATTAGACAAAGCTCTGCGCAGATATCTGTATGATTCTGCCAATGTGCCCCGCAGCAAATTTGCAGACCTGCAGGATTACGATGAACTGATTGCATGCGCCGGCAACAGCGTGCATGTGACCGTTCCGGCAAGCTCCATCGTTCTGCTGACAACGGATTACACCGATCATAAGCCTGCAGCAATTACAGGTATTTGTGCAGAAGACGGGACAGTTACCTGGGAAGCCTCTACAGAGGCAGAGCATCGCTATTATCGTGTATACAAGGGCGATTCTGCAGACTTTGTTCCGACAAAGGAAAATCAGGTTGCCTCCACCATCGCAACGTCCTTTACGGATCCTGACGCAGCGCCCGGATTCTATAAAGTGGAGTCTGTCGATGCATGGGGAAATCACTGAACAGCAGCCGCGATAGCTGTTTGGCGTCAATAAAGTAATATAGTTTGGTTGTGCGGATCAGACGGGAAGAAACGAGGAATGAGATGACCTATAACGAAGCGATTGAATGGATGGATTCAAGACACTGGAGCGGCACGGGAAAAGGGATCGTGCGGTCACAGGAGCTTTTGGAACGGCTTGGAAATCCGCAGGACAAGCTGAAATTTGTACATGTGGCGGGTACGAACGGCAAAGGTTCGGTCTGCGCGTGCCTGTCGAAAATTCTGACGGCAGCCGGCTATCAGGTTGGACTGTTTGTTTCTCCCCATTTAAAACGTTTTAACGACAGGATTTATTTTAACGGAACAGAGATCGGAGACGAAGATTTTGCGAGGTTGGCGTCACGGATCCGAACACAGGCAGAAGTCATGAAGGATGCGCCGACGGTGTTTGAGGTCATGACGGCAATGGGGATGCTGTATTTTGCAGAAAAACAGTGTGATCTTGTGATGTTGGAAGTCGGCATGGGCGGCAGGCTGGATTCCACCAATGTGATCCGAACGCCGGAGGCTGCTGTTATCACCTCCATCGGACTGGATCATACAAAGGAGCTGGGTGATACACTGGAAAAAATCGCGGGAGAAAAGGGCGGTATCATAAAAACAGGCGGTACAGTCATTGTGGACGGAAGCAATACAGCAGTTATGCCGGTATTTGAAAAAATCTGTCAGAAAACAGGCGCGTTGCTTGTTACAAGCGCGCCGGAACAGATCCGGAATGTTGTGTTAAGTCCGGCGGGCGAGGTATTTGATTATAAGGATCTGAAAGAGCTTCATCTCTCTTTGACAGGTGTCTATCAGATGAATAACGCGGCGGTGGTCATAGAAACTCTTCGTGTGCTGGAACAAAAAGGGTATAGGATCGGTGAAGCTGCTCTGCGCAAGGGGCTTTCAGAGGTGTATTGGCCGGGACGCTTTGAGCGCCTGCATGAGCAGCCGACCTTTCTGGTGGATGGCTCCCATAACCCGGACGGCATCCGGGCACTGCTGAAAAGCCTGCGCAGTTATTTTCCGGATAAAAAAATCCGTTTCCTGCTGGGGATTCTTTCTACAAAGGATGTCAGCACAATGCTGCAGCTGATCGAACCTTTGGCAGAGGAAATCGGCGTGATTATGCCGCCGTCTGAAAAAGCGATGGATAATGAAAGAATGGCGCAGCAGATCAGCCGGGAATGTGCGGTAAGGACAACGGCATTTGATTCGATCGAAGAAGGGGTACGCAGTATGATCGAAAATGCTGAAAAGGAGGATGTGATCTGTGCAACCGGCTCGCTGTATTCGATTGAAGAGATCCGTACCTGCGCAAACCGGGAATTTCATCAAAACTGCGGAGGCTGTGAGAGACTGTGACATCGGAAGAAACTGCGCGCTTTACTGCAGCAAAGGAGCGGATCATCGGTAAAAACCGGGAACGCAATGGTATCGGCACACTTTCGGAAAAGACGGTTCACGCGGTGTTGAAAAACTATTACGCTCCGGATGAAACGCAGCATGAAATCCCGGTGGAGGGCTGCGTGGCAGATATATTTAATGGAAAAGAGATTATCGAAATCCAGACCAGAAGCTTCGATCGGATGCGCCCGAAGCTGGAGCGATTCCTGCCGCTGTATCCGGTGACGATCGTGTACCCGATTCCATACTGCAAGCATGTTTTCTGGATCGACGAGGAAACCGGAGAAATTTCCGGCGGACGGAAATCTCCATTAAAGGGAAGTCCTTATCTGGCATTTAAGGAGCTGTACCGGATCAAAGCTTATCTGCAAGATCCGAACCTGACGATCCGGCTCACGTTTCTGAATATGGAAGAATATAAGCTGTTAAATGGCTGGAGCCGGGACAAAAAACGTGGCTCCAGCCGTTATGACAGAATTCCTGTTTCCATTGAGAGGGAAATGGAATTTACCTGCGCACAGGATTATGTCCAGCTGATTCCATACGATCTGCCGGAGCCCTTCACATCTGCGCAGCTTGCGAAAGCTGTGCAGATTCGAAAGGAGCAGGCTGGTATTGTGTGCAATATCCTCCACGACCTTGGCGTGATGAAGCGGGAGGGCAAAAAAGGAAATGCGTATCTCTACAGGGTGGTGGAGGTATGAGCTTCGATGGACAGAATATCATCCAGAAAAATCTGCATTCCATCCTCCAGTGTGAGGATGCGCTGGAAAAGGTCGAGCTTTTTGACCGTGCCGGATATAGAGACATAGGAACCGCCATGTTTGCGTTTGTCAGGGCAAAAAAAGGTAATGGAAATCAGCGGTTTTTCGGAGAGATGTTCGAGAAGCTGCTGAAATTGTATGTCGAGAAGCTCTTGCAGATCTTCGTTGAGTGTGATCTTTTCTTCTGTCAGGCGTGCTGTTTCCAAAATGGCGGAATCATAGCCGGTGAGAGCGGCAAAGGGAGAAAACTGGGCCGCGCGGTCATGCATGGACATCTGAGGATGTGTTTTGGAAACGTGGTGCGGGAGATGGATGATATCGCTGTAGTCTGACTTCATGCCTTATGTCCTCCGATCTGGTTGTTGCGGTCTTTGGCGGTTGCCCCCTCTTCCAGGTTCATCGCTTTGAGAACTGCGTTTTTACCGAATTTTTTTCGGATGGAAAGCATCGCCTCCTGCAGCTTTCGCTCACGCTCCAGGTCAGCAGCGTCGGCTTTCTGTTTTTGTTCTTCTGCTGCATAATCTGTGAAAAGATCGAGCTGGGTAAAGCGGTCTTTCTTTTGCAGAGCAGTGTCCTCCGGGATAATGTGGTTGGCGACAATATACAGCCGGCGGATCAGGAGCGTCGGATCGATAAGACGATCGAAAAGATCGACGGCGACGTTCATGATCCTGTGGGAAGAGGAGGTGTAGTCGTCCAGATTTTGGGTTCCATGCGCCGGCTTTGGAATCGAACGGCCGTAGCGGTCTGTTTCGATGGAACCGTGGTAGGCGGATCTCCGGGAGGGATCGGACAGGTTTTCGATATCGTAGCCGACGGTGAGGACAATCTGGTCGGTTACGATTTTTTTATTTACAAGATCGAGGGCGAGCTGGTCTGCCATTTCTTTCAAAACGAGCTTTGCTTTGTCTGTCTCATACGGACAATGCAGAACCTGCCCGGAGCTGATGCTGTTGGTTTCCGGTTTGTAGGCTTTGATTTCCGGGACGGTGCAGGGTTCAAAGCCCCAGGCGTGGTCGATCAGAAGCTCTGCATTTTTTCCGAAAAGCCGATAGAGCAGGTCTTCATTTTTGACAGAGCAGCGTGCGATATCCCCCATCGTGAACAATCCATTTTCGGCAAGCTTTCTGGCATAGCCGTGTCCGATGCGCCAGAAGTCAGTGAGCGGCTGATGTGCCCAGAGCTTTTGTCGGAATGTCATTTCATCGAGAAAAGCGATGCGCACGCCGTATTCATCTGCCGGGAGGTGCTTTGCTACGATATCCATTGCAACCTTGCAGAGAAAAAGATTCGTCCCGATGCCGGCAGTAGCGGTGATTCCTGTCGTATCCATGACATCGAGAATAATTTTACGGGCAAATTCGCGGGCAGTCATCCCGCTGGCGGGCAGATAATCCGTAATGTCCATAAAAACCTCGTCGATGGAATAAACTACGATATCCTCCGGTGCGACATATTTCATATAGATAGAATAAATTCTGGTGCTGCATTCCATATAATGCGCCATCTGGGGCGGCGCGATCAGAAAATCAACGGCGAGTGCCGGATTCTGAGAAAGCTCCGAGAAAAAATAGGATGTACCGGAAAGTATCTGTCCGGGCGCATGCTGTTTTCGTTCGATATTGACTTCCCGGACCCGCTGTTTTACTTCAAAAAGACGGCTTCGTCCGGACATGCCAAAGCTTTTCAGAGATGGTGTGACAGCAAGATAGATGGTTTTGTCTGTACGGCTGATGTCTGCCACGACAAGGTTGGTGTCAAGGGGGTCAAGGCCGCGCTCTCGACATTCTACGGAAGCGTAAAAGGACTTTAAGTCGATGGCAATATAGATGCGGTCTTTCATGGAAGGTGGCCTCCTTTCTTTACATTGCAGCGGCTTTTTTATATTATACACGAACAGATGTTTGCTTTGCAAAGAAAATTTTTTATCTGGTTTCCTATTTTTTTGAACAGTCTTTCAGGAATCTGATATACTATAATCTATCTGATGCCAGGGTGAAAAGGAGGGTTCCTTATTATGTTCAGACAAGGAAAACAGGCTGTGAAAAAATCGGCACAGCAAAATGTTGTAGTTATTTATGCCGATGATCTTGGTTTTGGGGATCTTGGATGCTATGGGAGCAGGAAGATCGACACCCCGAATCTGGACAGGCTGTGTGCAGAAGGATTGAAATTCACCAACGCATATTCTACCTCTGCGGTTTGTACGCCTGCACGCTTCAGTATCCTGACAGGGCGTTATCCGTTCCGGAATGAGCAGGCACATATCCTGCCGGGAGATGCGGGCTGTATTATCAAAAGAGAGCTTGATACCGTTCCAAAGCTGTTTCAGAGAGCGGGGTATCATACCGGAATTGTTGGAAAATGGCACCTGGGGCTGGGAGATGGCAGCAAACCGATCGACTGGAATCAGGAGATCAATCTGACACCGATAGACCTTGGTTTTGAGGAATCATTTATTTTTCCGGCAACGGCAGACCGTGTGCCCTGTGTATTCTTAGAGGGACGCTCGGTGGTAAACCTGGATCCAAAAGATCCGATCGAGGTTTCCTACGAAGCAGAATCTCCCTTTGAGGATATTCCAACGTATTATAAAAATCCGGAGCTTCTGCGCGTGCGCTCTTCTCACGGACACGATAAGAGCATTGTAAACGGCATCGGAAGGATTGGCTATATGCGCGGCGGAAGCAAAGCAGTCTGGAAGGATGAAGAGCTGGCAGAAACCTTTTTAAATCGGGCAACGCAGTTTATTTCAGACAGCTGCAGGGCAGAAAAACCATTCTTTTTGTATTATGCCCTTCATCAGCCCCATGTACCCCGCGTGCCTTCTGCACGCTTTGAGGGCGCGACCGGACTGGGACCCAGAGGGGATGTGATCGCAGAGCTTGACTGGTGCGTTGGAGAAGTGATGGCTGCGCTGGAAAAAGAAGGGATTCTGGATAACACCATGATTATTTTTTCCAGTGATAATGGACCGGTACTGGATGATGGTTATCTGGACAGAGCATATGAATTAAATGGGACGCATCGGGCAGCAGGACCGCTGAGAGGCGGAAAATACAGCAAATTTGACGGTGGTACAAGGATTCCGTTTATTGTATACAGTTCTGCGCTGAAGCATCGGGGTGTTTCTGAGGCGCTGATCAGTCAGGTAGATCTGTATGCTTCCTTTGCACATATGCTTGGCATCGAAACAAGAGAGGACAGCGCAGTAGACAGCCAGGACAGGTATGCGGCACTGATCGGAGAGGATCCTGCAGGCAGATCAGAACTGATGACAGAGGACTTATCCTGCGGAAAAATGCTGCGCTGCGGCAGCTGGGTATACTTATCTCCCAGCGAAGGAGCTCCATATATGCCCTTAACCAGAATTGAAACCGGTTTATCAAAGGATCCGCAGCTTTACAATATGGATTATGATATCGGGCAGCAGAACAACATCGCCTGGGATTATGCAGATCAGGTGGAGAAGATGGAAAAGCGTCTGCAGGAGATCCTGACAAGCGAAAGCACCAGATAAAAGTAAAAAAACGTAACTGTGAGGGTACTGAACAGTTTGTAAAAAACAAAGAATGCCCGGAAGATCCGGACGGAAAGGATAGGAAATGGCAGGATATCTGATTAAAGAAACCACTTGCGAGGAACGCAAACAGATCGTGGAGGAGGCACTTGGCAATCTGTCCGCCAGCTGCGACGGCTGTATGGCGGGACTTGCGGATATGTATCAGGATTACATTGACGGCAAAAAAGAAATCCGTGACATCAACATGGAATTCAATGCCAGATACGAGAGAGGAGACATGGATCGGGAAGAAAGAAGAAGCTGCCCGATGTCCGTGTAAAGGGAGAAAGAATAGAAAGACAGGAATCAGCCGGGGCGTGATGGTGCGTTGATGGAGCTTTTACCGGAAGAATATGCGCAAAGACTTCATGAATCCCGTCTGCATCCTTATACACAACATCTGGAATTACGCAACTGAGACTGGTATTGGGTAGTTACGGCACTGAATGAAGAGGTTTCTAAATATCTTAGGTGATGAGCAGCAGAAGAAAAATGATTTATATCTTTTAAAAGCTGGATATTGTTTTGGAACACGGTTTGAAGGAGCAAGGGGGGATTAGAAAATAAGAAGTCCCAGGAGGGGACGGAAACCTTGTTTGAAAATCACTAAAAAACGTGATAGAATGGAGGTGAATAGGAGGAATTTTAGATGATAGTATATGATAAATTGGGTATTCTATTAAAAAGTAGAAAAATGCAATGGAAAGATCTGTGTGGAGCTGGCCTTTCTATTAATACGCCGACAAAATTTTCGCGGAACAGAACCATGAATACGGAAAACATAGATAAAGTATGTTCTTTTTTGCATGTCCAACCATCTGAAATAATGGAATGGATCCCAGACGAAGAGTATGACAGGCGGAAAACAGAAAATCAGAAAAGCGAAAGAGCAAAAATTGAAGCTCAAATAGCCGAGTTGCAAGCCAAACTAAAACGGTTATAAAGGAGGTATTTACCATGAGTGAAAGACAACGAGATATCGCAGATATGCAGTGTTGGGTATTTCATATGGCTCAGTCGAAATGGAAAATGTCACCTGAGGATTGCGCAGAATTGTTCAAAAAATATGATATTCTTGGATTTATTTCCGAATGTTACGACATTCTTCATTTAAATGGTTATGCCTGCGTTCTTCATGATGTTGAAAATCTGTTAAAAAATCGGGGGGTAACTGTATGATAGAATTACAGGACGGAATGCTTTTATATCATGGCAGTTACATTAGTATCCCGGAGATTGACCTGAATCGTTGCTTTGGCGGACTTGATTTTGGGCGGGGATTTTATCTTACTTCGTCTTATGAGCAGGCATATAATTATGTACAGCTTTCGATAAAAAAGGCCATGCGCATCGGTAACGTATCTGAAAACTTCAACCCGGCAGATGGGCAGATATCTGTTTATAAATTTCACTATGATCCAAACATATTAGCGTACTGTTTTCAGGGAGCATCTGTTGAATGGCTTCATTTTGTAGCAGCAAATCGAAAAAAGGATTTGTTTCCACAGCTTTTGAAAAAATATGGAACTATCGATATTATCGGCGGAAAAATTGCAGATGATCAGACGGCTCGTACCTTACAGCGTTATATTGGTGGAGCCGATTTTGGACTTCCTGGAACATTGGAAGCGGATAGAGTAGCCATTGAAAAATTGCTGCCCAATCGTCTGAATGATCAATTTTGTTTTCGTACTCAAGATGCTATTGATCATCTTGAATTTATAAGGAGTGACCGTTATGGAGACATCAGGCTGTAATTTTACAAATTCACAAAAAGAAAGTTGTGCTGTTAGTCTTATGCGGGATACTATCGAAGAGCTTTCTGTGCGGGATGGTATTTCCTATGAGAATGCATTGCTTTGTTTCGCAACTTCAAAAGTATATGGAGCACTTTTTGATTATGACACCGGTATTTGGAGAGAGAGTCCGGACTACCTTCTAAATCTGTATGATTATTGCGTTCTCAAAAAATAAATAACATTGTTTGACGTACAAAGGGGGAGTGCGGGTTATTGGTTTTGAAAACCGGTGTAAAGAAGTAAAATATCCAACATTGTCAATGATTCAGCAGGAAAATAATATCAAGAGATTGATTCAGGAATATGATTATTATGTGGCTATGGAATTGGCAAAGCAGCTGCCGGAATGAATATTAAAAAAGAATGCTGGGATTCTTATGATCAGATGAATGAGGTTTTGCTGAGTAAAATTTAAAGAGATAAGTCATCAGCCGGGGCGCGATAGTGCATTTCGGCTGATTTTTTCATAATCGAAACTGTCAGTTGAAAAAAACATTGTGAGGAAGTAAAACTTTACTTTTTTACAGCGTTGACAGTGCCGAAACGGACAGATATAATAGCAGCAGGGTAAAATCGAAGGAAAGGTTTGGAAGAAGAAATTGGAAAGAAAATACGATTTGACAAAGGGAGATGTTTTCCAGACGATCTTGATGTTTATGCTGCCGATCCTGGCAGGAAATGTATTTCAACAGCTGTATTCTGCTGTGGATACGATCATCGTGGGACGTACCCTTGGTTCTGACGCGTTGGCGTCAGTAGGAAGCATCGGGAGCCTGCAGTTTCTGGTGTTTGGATTTTGCTCTGGTCTTGCGGGCGGTGTGACAGTTGTGACATCTCAGTTTATTGGCGCTGGGAAAACGGAAAATGCGAGACGTTCCACAGCAGTGATCTATATGATCTGGGCGGTGGTTTCCCTGCTTTGTACCGTGGTAGGTATTGTTTGCCTGCCAGGGCTTTTGCATATTTTGAATATGCCGGAAAAGCTGTTTCAGCGTGCGTATGCTTATCAGCTGGTCTGCTTTATCGGACTTGGAGGACAGCTTTTATACAACGTGGAAGCAAGTCTTTTGAGGGCGATTGGAAACAGTAAAGTACCGCTTATTTTTCTGATCATTTCCTCTGTGTTGAATATTATACTGGATTTTGTGTTTATTCTGGCGTTTCATATGGACGTGGTCGGAGCAGCTGCAGCGACGATTCTGGCCCAAAGCCTTTCCGGGGTCGGCTGTCTGATCTACAGCTTTCGGAAATATCCGCAGCTGCGTGTCAGAAAAGAAGATTTTAAAATATCATTTGCTTTTCTAGCGGATCATCTCCGGGTAGGGCTGCCGCTTTCGATTCAGGACTCCATTACGGGCGTCGGAATGATGGTATTTCAGAGTGCGCTAAACGGGATGGGTGCAGATGCGATTGCGGCATACACTGCATGTAGTAAGCTGGAAACCTTTGTCGAGATGCCGATGTATTCGATCGCAGTTGCCATGGTAACGTTTACAGCACAGAATTTTGGTGCGAAGCAATATCAGAGAATTCGAAAAGGAATGAAGGTTTCCCTTTTGAGCTGTCTCTTTTTCAGTGTTGTGGTAGGCGGATTGATCATTGTGTTCTGTAAGCCGCTCGTTTCGATTTTCGTTGGAAGTGGTGCAGTAGAGGTGATCCGGCTGTCCAGAATTTACAACAGTATTGAAGCCAGCTGCTTATGGTGTGCGGCACTGTTGTTCACCTACCGGGGCGCGGTGCAGGGAACCGGAAATACGAAGATCCCGATGATGGGCGGATTTTTGGAGCTTCTCATGCGTGTTTTTGCAGCACTTTGCTTAAGCCGTATCTGGGGCTTTCCGGGACTGGCAATGGCCTATCCGCTGGCGTGGATATTTGCGGCACTGTTAAACATGTGGTATTATCGAAAGCTGGACAAAAATGATTTTCAGCGTACCAGAACTTCATTAATATGAAGAAGAATATGTTCCATGAGATAGAGGAGGACGAGTTGCTCGTCCTCCTTTGTCATGTCGGAAATCGGCTGCAGGAGAGTGATGTGGAGAATTGAGGTATCCAGAGAGCTTTCCGTAACTGCAAAGGCACAGAGACATTCTTTGCCAAATACGGAAACCTGCGCCTGAATATCACCGGTCATAACTTGGTCATAGGAGCTTTTCAGGCGATCCAGAATATCAAAAATCGCATAGACGGTCATACGCCGCGGACAGCCTAGATCCTGTTTGAGCGTGAACATGAGAGAGCCCTCCTATTACATTTTCCAATGAAAACTGGCGCTTTTTGCTTTTTTCAATGCTGCAGACTTACAGCGGACGCAGCGTGCCTATTATTTCGGCAAGCACATTGCTGGAGTTATCAATATTTTCTTCGGATGTGCTTGCACCGACGATATAGGGGACACCGTCGATATCAGCTGCAGCGAAGATAGAAATATCAGAATCGTGAGAAACGATCCGAAATTGCCAGACAATATCGTCTTCACGGCTTTCTGTCATGATCTCCGAAAGGGAAGCGCCGGAGACATCTTCCCAGATGCCGGAAAGGTAAGCAATACATTCGTCTGCGTTTTTTCCGGCAGAAAGTCCCTGCTCCACCTCAATATATTCCTCTTCGTTGGAGGAAAGGAAAAGAAGGAGGGCGGTTCCGCTGTTGCCGTTTGGAAGCGTAAAGCTGCTGCGTCTTGTGCTGCTGATCTGAGTGGAATCCGTGATGCATGCAGCGGTGTCGCAATAGCGCTCGTAGGTAATATCCACAGGACCATTTATACGAAAGGATGTCAGACTGTTGTAAATCTGTGTGTGGTCTGTTTCGGAATCCTTTGGATAGGAGCCGACGAGCAGATATGCGCCAAAGTCATTCCTTCCTTCTACTGCAAGCAGTACATGCTGCAGGGTGGTCTGGCTGGAATCTGTTCCCTGGAAGAAAATCTGGTAAGCGGACTGTCCGCCGAAATCGTCCGGTCCTGCGGTCAGAATCATGGCGTCGGTAAGACCGTAGCCCTCTGCGTAGGAGGAAACAATATCCTCCCGGTAGTTTTCGATGTCGGCAAGGGAATAGATCGGAATAATTGTAGCCCAGTTGAAGCTGGTTTCGATCCGGCAGTTTCTGGCATTGTTGGTAAAAGTAAAACCATCATCTGAAACGCTATACTCTGCCGGAACGTCGATGGTAGCATTTAAAATTCCGAGATCATAGGTGACAACTTCTGTACCGGTGCTGTCGTTTGAATCGCCGGAAGAAGGATCGTCCGGTGCGTCTGAATCCTGCCCGGGCGGGGTTTGAGAGGGCGTCGGCGTATCCGAACCGGGAGGTGCAGATGCAGAAGAAGGATTCATGGACGAAGCAGAGTTTGTATAGCTGGTATTTTTTCCGGACTTTCCGGAAAGGGGCAAAAAGAGGACGAGGGCGACTACCGCGACCAAAGCGCCGCCAAGAGCGACTGCCAGAAGCGGATTTTGTTTCAGATGTGCCGACAGGACAGCAAAAAATGTGGCAGGTCGGGAAGACACCGCGCCGGAATATGGCTGCGGTGCGTTTGCCGTTGATCCGGGGGATGGCGATTGTGCCGATGCAGTTGCGACATCCCCGTTCAGCGCGCAGATAAAGGCTTCCATGCTCATGAAGCGGTCTTCCGTACGGATGCTGAGCGCCTTCAGAATCGCCTGTTCGATGGCAGGGGAAATGGAGATGCCAAGCTCGGAGGGGCGTTTGAGCGTATCGCCGTGAATCCGTTCGATGGAATCCGGCGGAAGAACTCCGGTGATGCAGCGGTAAAGCGTTGCACCCATGGCATAAACGTCTGTCCAGGGTCCCTGATTTCCATGGGAAGAGTATTGCTCCTCCGGGGCATAGCCATGCTTTAGAATAACGGAAACGCTTTTCCCATCACCGGAAGCAAAGCGCGCTGCGCCGAAGTCCAGAAGCCTGCTGTCACCGTCGGCGGTCAGGTAAATGTTGTCCGGGCTGATATCCCGGTGTAAAAGCTGCATGGAGTGGACAGAAACGAGTGCGTTCATAACAGGCAGCAGGATTTTCAATGCTTCTTCGCAGGAAATTTTTTCCCCGCGCGCAGCAAGATAGGCTTTTAGACTGGTGCCGTTTACGTATTCCATGACGAAGTATGCGGTGTTGTTTTCCCGGAAATAGTTCTGGACGGAAACGATATTCGGTGTGTTCTGGAGCTTTGCCAGAATGCGTGCTTCCTCCAGAAAACGTTCCATTCCGGATTGATAATCCTTTTCCTGATGACTGGTCAGAACGACAGTATAGCGGTCGGTATTCCGGGTAGCCATGGCGGAGGGCATATATTCTTTGATGGCGACTTTGATTTCGAGGGTCAGGTCAAAGCCGAGGTAGGTAATGCCGAAGCCGCCGATGCCGAGGACTTTGCCGATCAGGTAGCGGCCGTTTACAATTGTGCCCAGGGGAAGGGCGAGATAGGGCTGCTGCTTTGTTTCATCGAACCCGCAGACGGGGCAGACCGTGCCGGGGTCTTTTTCGGAAAAGCAGCCATAACAGATACGTTCGGGATTCATAATTCCTCACATTCCGCCGCAAAAGCGGCTTTTGATGATAGACAGTTGTAAAATGTTCCGGTGTATTAGGAAAAGGCTGGCGAGATCGCATCGGGACGGCTGATGCAGGTCAGGACGAAAAGCGTCCCATCGATGCTGCGGATGCGTTCCGTATGGCGAAACAGCAGCCCTACGAGCCAGTCTGTCGCGTTGTTGGCTTTTGAAAATTCAATCTGGATTTCCAAAGGTTCAATATAAAAATCTCCGCAGCAGACAAGGCTGCCCTCCCCCGGCAAAAGCACCGGGAGGGAAGTCTCTTTTTGCAGCCGACCATCTGCCATCAGATGGTAAAAGACGGCAGCTTCGGGAAAAGAAAGCGTATCGGGGGAGAGCTCGACCAGCCGTGTTTCAAGGAGAGCCGCACAGGAAAGACCTGTTCTGGCAGAAATCGTATCAGATGCAGTCATAGGTTCTCTCATTTCTGCGCACGTTTTTTGTGCATGCCGGGTTTGTGTCAAGTGCGCGCAGACACAAATCTCGTTTATTCCTTTGCAACGAGAAAACGGTTTGAGGGATCGCAGAGGAAGAACGTATCTCCGGCATAGAGCTTTTCGGGGACGTTCGGGGCGAGCTTTTTCCCATTTCCAAGAAAGGTTTCATAGGAGGAACCGAGGTCGGTCAGGACGAAGCAGCCTTCCCCCGGATTGTAGGAAAGCTGGCAGTGGCGGCTGCTGATGCCGGGCGTGCTCTTTTCATAAACGATGTTGCAGAACGCAGGATCTCTGCCGATGGTAACCTTTCCCTTGAGCAGATCGAAGCTCTGCCCTGCGTAGTTGCCGGTCATTCCACGCAGGATCGCATGAGCACTGGAGCTGCCTGCCGCACCGGAGTGTACAGGATTACCGTTTAAGCCGCTTGCTGAGCCATTCGCCAGACCGTCGCCCAGGCCGCTGCGGCTATTTGTAACGCTGGCTGCAGCCTTTCTTTCCTTCCAGAAGAAAAACGTGCCCGCTGCGATCAACAGAATGCCGAGTAGGAGCAGCACAGCACTGCCGGGACCGTGGAACAGGGAAAAACCGGAGCCCGAAAACGTGTAGGGAATGCGTTCAACATCCAGGATTTTCGTCAGCTCGTTGATGATGATGGCATAGTTCATGCCAAGGCTCAGCCCGGTATTGGGATCAATGGCGCCTGCAACGTTGATACCGATTACGTTTCCTTTTTCATCGACCAGAGGACCGCCGGAGTTGCCGGGAGCGATGGAAACGTCCATTTGAAATGCCTCATAGGTGGAAAAAGAGGTGGTTGTACGTTTGCTGATGATGCCTCGGGTGATTGTAATATCGTCTATATCGTAGGTGACAAAATCCTGACGCTGGGAGGAATTGCCGGGATAGCCGAGCGCGTAGGCGGTGTCGCCGATCTTGATGTCGCCGGAGTCGCGCAGCGTCAGGGCAGTCCGTTTATCCGTCGGGGAGGGCAGCTGCAGGATGGCGATATCCTTTTCCTCCTGAGGGGAAAAGTAGACGACCTTGGCTTTTACATAGTCGTTTTCCGCTGCGGAAAAAAAGACATCAATTTCCCCTCCGTAAAGACTGGAATCATAGCGGGGATAGGTATAGGCTTTATTGACGACATGCCCGTTTGTCACGATGTACTGAATCGGCTGTCCGGGCGTGCCGATGGCCCAGCCGGTTCCCATTCCGGCTTCGCTGTTTCCTTCGTTGTCATAGACTGTCGCATAGACCATGACGATACCGTTTCTGGATTCATAGGGATCCTCAGAGGAGCTTTTGGTCAGCCCTGTGATGCCGAAAATGGATGAGACAGCGCCGATCAGGATTAGCACAAGGGCGATCAGCTGTTTAGAAGAGAGTTGTTTGGTTTTCATTCAGTATTCTCCTTTTCCCCGTAATAATGTAAAACGATTGCGGTATAGTTATCCTGTGTGGGAAGTGCGGCTTTTCGGATTGCTGTTTCGAGCGCGCTGCAGCAGTCCTGAACCGGAAGCTCCATCGCCTCGCGGATTTGTTTCAGGGTCAGTGGATCACTGATTCCGTCGGAGCATAACAGCAGGGTATCGCCCGGAAAAAGGGAAAGTGGAATGTGGGTGCGGTCCAGCGTGACCTCATCCTTCCCGATATATTGGGAAAGTGCGCCTGCCTGAGGGTCAGAAAAAGCTTCCTCGATGGGAAATGCACCGTGAAAGGAACGCAGCAGCAGGTCCTTTTGAAATTCCTGTCGGGTGTTTAATGCATAGAGCTGATGCTCCCGGAGCAGAAAAAGGTCGCTGTCTCCGACGCTCCAGAAGTGCAGTTGATTTCCCAAAATCCAGGCAGCGACAAGGGTGCAGCCGCCGTGGCCGTAAAACTGTTGATAGATCTTCCGGGTGCATGTAAAGATCAGCTCCGATACAGCTTTTGTCTGCGGCTCAGGAAATGGGAAATGGTTTAACAGACAGGATACGGTTTGAATTGCGATCCGTTGTCCTTCCGCCATTCCGCCCATGCCGTCACAGAGAACGGCTAAAATCCCGTCTGTTTCATAGCGGTCTGCCGGAGAGATTCCGAAGGCATCCTGCTGCTGTTCACGCTGTCCGAGCCCCTGCAGGTTTGCAATTTCCAGAATGGAAGTTTTTTCCGGGGTCAGAACGGTGGTAACGCAAAGCGACTCCGGTGCTGGTTCGGATGGCTGCTGCTGAGTCTGTGCTTTTTTTCGCTTTTTAAAAAAGAACATGAGCTATTCCTCACTCCACTGAAACTGTTCGCTGCAAAGAGGCAGGAAAAGCAGTCGGCTTTTTCCGACCTCGATGATGTCGTATGCTTTGAGAGGATGAACCATTTCGACCTGTTCATCGTTGCAGTAGGTAATGCCGCGTCCCTGCCCGGGCGAAAGGGAAAAGGCATTGTGTTTGGCATCGTAAGTGACCAGTGCATGGCTTTCACGGGATACGGTATCATCGTCTGGCAGGGAAACATCCATCGCGGCAGCCCGGCCGATAAAGTTTCTTCCTGAAACGAGACGGAAATCCGTTCCGCGGTGTGGACCTTCGATGCAGATCAAAAAGCCGACTGCCGGATCAATACCGATTTTCTTTTTCATCACAGCGACTGTTTTGCCGCTGTCGAAGGCTGACGCAGTTGCTGCAGCAGGATTGCCCGGAAAGGCAGCCACTGTCTTGCCGATATCCGCTGCAGCCATCGTCTTTCCGATCCCTGTATTCTCCTTGCAATACGGACAGCTTTCAAATCTTGCTTCATCATAGAAATGACCATTATCACACTGCTTCATAGAGTCCTCCTTGTTTTCCGAAGGAAAATGCGACTGCATTGAACGCTGCGCTGCGGTTTGCGTCAGGCGGGCATTTTCCGTTTTGCAGTTTTATTGTTACCTTCAGTCTACGCGTCGGGCGGTCATCCGGGTATGCCGTATGCGCGCCAAAAAGGCGAAAAATGCGGTTTGGCGCTGGTGCGCCAGGGGAAAAATCAGAAAAAGCCGAACATCTTGGCAATGTTCGGCTTGTGACGTATTCAGATATTTTAAGAGAGCTGGTTGCTGAGACTTAGAAAGCAAGACTTTACGGAAATATAATTTCAGCTCCGGTTACAGGTTTTTGCGCTGCCATTCGATGTAGGACTGGTACAGTCCCATCCGGGATTTTGCACCGACCTTTTCATAAATGGATGTGATATAGCGCTGACAGGTTCTTCGGGAGATGAAAAGGCTGTCGGCGATTTCCTGGATGCTCTTTTCTGTGTTGACGAGTTGGTCAAAAACAGACTGTTCCCGGTCAGTCAGGGAAAATGCCGTGGAAAATGTGGAAAACGGGTCTGCATTGGGAGTGTTCTGTGGATAATCCGGATCGGAGGAAATGTCCGAAGCCGTAGAGGCGGACGAATCGTTGCCGAGGGCGGCCTTTGTGTTATGGCTCGCGTTCGCTTCGCAAGCTGCCTGCATTTTGTGAGTCATAGTGCCGCCTGTCTCAGTCTGTACGCCCGGCGCATTTAACATGCTATAGGCTGCGATCAAAATGCTTACCGTTGCGAAGAGGACAAGAGCCGTGATAATCAGCGTGATGCCGCTGTTCGATGCGATCAGGGAGAGAGACAGGTTTGAGACCAGGGCAGCGCCCGCATTGTTGACAGCACGCCCCATTCCTGCCCAGAGGCGCGGGCAGCGGGTATCTTCGGACAGCGCCAGAAAAGAGGTCGTAAAGAATACGACGAAAAATCCGGAGGACAGGTAAAAGACGGTCAGTCCGATCAGGAAAGAACCGCCAAGCTGCAGGATTGCGACGCTGAGCGTGGAAAGCATCATAATGCAGTACATGATGAGATTCATGAAACGTCTGTTATGGAGGTCAAACAAAAATCCGGCAGCAAGTCCGCTGCAGGCGAGCAGGATACGAGGCCACTGACCGATATCCATGGTTCCGTCTGCGTGTCCCAGTGTAACGGTGTTGTCCAGCGTACTGAAAATACAGGTCATAAAAATGACGAGAAAGATCAGCAAAACGAGCTGCGGCAGGGCACCGGAGGCAGATGGAGCAGGGAGCTTATGCTGTGAGTCGGTGCTGCCGGAAGAGACGCAAGCTGACGCGTCTGACATATGTGGACAGGGATTTGTCATATCGGACACCTGAGGGCTGGAATTTGCAGTGTCCGGCATCTGGGAGCTGCGGCTTGCCTCCCGGTGCTGAAACCGGAACAGGAAAAATACGATAAAAAGTAACGCGGCGCAAAGCAGCAGCTGTTCTGCCAGGGCAGAAGAAATCAGACTGTTGTTTAGAAATTGCAGCAGGATAGCAAACCCATAGGAAATGCCAACCATGCGTGCGAAATATTTTTTGTCAGAAATTTCACAAAGAAAATGGTAATGCACTGCGCTGCCGAGGATGCCGAGAACCAGAAACAGAAGCATTCCGACGGCAGTCAGAAGACCGGGCGGAACAGGACTGCCAAGGATTACAAAGCAGACGATTGCCAGCATTGTAAGTGTGAAAAACACAGCGCTGTGCAGACGATCGCGAAAAAACCGAAACAGCAGCGGATAGAGGCAAAAGCCGACCGCACTGATACCGAGCGCATAATTCTGGACGTTTACCGTCCGGGCACTGGAGGCGTTCTGAGCGATCTGGTTGACATAGAAATATTCTGTGCTCAAAAAGAGAAATGTAAAAACCGCCAGCATGGAAATGGCGCGGAGGGATGAAGGTTTTGTAAGTTCTTGTTTCATAAAAAGGAAAGCTCCATTTGTATCGTTCACAAGTGTCGGTTGGCAGCTCTTTAAAAGGAGAAATGCCGTAAACCTTAAACCCGGACTTTATCTTTATTATATAAAATTTCAAAAAGCAGTGCAATTGCTTCGTGACAAATGACATCGCGGTGGAGGTCAGCAGGCGGAGAATACTGCTGAGCAGGATTCTTTTTTATTTCATAGGAAAGTGCGTCCTATGAAACAAAAACGCTCCGAGTGGATGCACACTCGCGTGAAGAAGAATTATGTCGCAAGCGACCGCGCTCGGCGCGAGAATGTGCCAGGACAGTTTTTGATACCGTCACGAACTGGCAGGATGATCACCGCTTCTTAAAGGCGGCGTTTGACACTTCGGTTCAGAGCCGTTTTGCAAGAAATGAAGTACAGTTTGGTTATATCGAGCGTGCAACCTACCGCAACACGTCTTGGGAAAAGGCGAAGTTCGAGGTTTCCAACCATAAATATACCGACCTTTCCGAGCCAGGCTACGGCGTAGCAGTTTTGA
>ERZ1106919.1046-NODE-1046-length-19551-cov-4.741742_pt1 | contig 19551 bp, 17 predicted proteins | sample MGYA00403654_ERZ1106919 | MGnify/ENA primary metagenome ERZ1106919 (study PRJEB35170, sample SAMEA104062450) | human gut metagenome | biome: human gut; feature: human-associated habitat; material: faeces | place: Denmark | collected 2012-10-08 ... | reverse complement strand
GTATCAATTTCATCTTCATACAGATAATATTTATCAATCAAAGCATTCAGCTTATTCAGTTTTTTTGATACCTCTTTTTCTGTCACTTTACCAGATGCATAACTGCCGGCTGTGTTCGTAATGACCCTGAATCCCCCAAGGAGAAGCAGGCTGACAAGAACTGTTACAAGAATTCCGGTAACAATCCCGGCTCCATATCCCTTTTTCTTTTTCTGTTCCATTGTCTGTCCCTTTCGCTGTTATTTAAAGAAAAGGACAAAGCAGAATCTTCCACTTTGTCCCCCTTTATTCTTTGAATCACTTTCATGTAAACATGAAAGGAAGATTTTGAATCCCTTTGTCTTACATATAATTATTTGGATTCACTGGTGTTCCGTTAAGCTCCACCTGGAAATGTAGATGTGCTCCGGTTGAATATCCTGTAGAACCAACATATCCAATCTGTTGTCCTTTTGCTACTCTCTGACCGGCACTCACACAAATTGAGCTGTGATGCATATACTTTGTCACCAATCCATTTCCATGGCTTATAACAACCCAGTTTCCTGCACTGTTGCTCCAGCCTGCCGTAATGACTGTTCCGGCTGCTGCTGCATATGTAGGTGTTCCTGTCGGTGCGGCATAATCATTTCCTTTATGTGGTCTTGAATCGAAAGATCGAACCTCTCCAAAATAACTGGACTGGTACGTCATTCCCGGACATGGATGTGTAAAATATCCACTTCCGCTCACCACGTTTCCGCTGGAAGCCGGTCTGGAACTACTGCTTCCATTACTACTGCTGCTTCCGCTATTGTTCTTCTTTGCCGCCGCAGCAGCTGCAGCAGCCGCCGCTGCCTGCTCTTCCTGAAGACGTTTTGCTGCTTCTGCTTTCGCCTTGAGGTCCGCAAGAATGTTCGCATTATCTGTAATCTGATTCTGAATCTCCGCAATCTGTGCTTCCTTACTGCTGATCAGATTCTGTGCTTCCGTCTGCTGACTTACCAAGCTTGTCTGTAATGTATTCAGCTTCTCATACTCATCTTTAAGCTTTGCTTCCTTTTCTTCTACAGCTTTCACCGTTTCCTGAAAAGCAACAAGCATATCTCTGTCATAGGAAGAAAGCTTTGATACATACTCCGCTTTATTGAGCAGATCACCAATATTGCTGCTGGACATCAGTATCTCAAGGAACTGGGTATTACCACCCTCATACATGAATTTGATTCTCTTCTTCATGCTGTTATACTGATCATCCTCATCAACCTTCGCCTGTACAAGCTCTTCCTCAGCTGTTGAAATTTCAGTTTCCTTGGCACTTAATTCTTCCTGTGTCTTGTTCATCTGGTCAATGATGGAATTAAGTTTCGCAGCAAGTGTATCTTTTTCAGCCTGAGCTGCACTCTTCTGTGATTGCAGCTCATCTGCTTTTTTCTGCGCTTCATCAATTGTCACAGCACCGGAAGTAATTGTCATTGACAGCATCATTCCGACTGACAGAACCAGTGCTGTCACCTTTCTCATCCGTCTTTTCATAGGTATCTCCTATTACACTCTTAAGTGCTTACGAACAGTGAAGTAACTTCCGAGGAATCCAATTCCAATTCCCATTGCAAGCCCGATTGGCAACAAATAGATATATACATTTCCAACCGGAAGGAATGTGATGATATTCTTCAGAATACTAAACTTCTCCATAATATATACTACAGCCTTGTCATAAAGGAAATATAACAGAGCAAGCGGAATAACTGCACCGAATAATCCGATGATCAGACCTTCGATCACGAATGGTGATCTTACTACAAAGTCCTTCGCTCCGATATATTTCATGATTGCAATCTCTTCTTTTCTGACTGTAATACCTGTTGTTACCGTATTACTGATCAGGAAGATCGATACTCCGAGAAGAATTGCGATAATTGCAATTGAAACATATGCAACAAGCATATTCACACTGGAAAGTGTGTTCGCTACAACATCTGACTTATTGACCTGTCTGACTCCGTCCAGACTCTGTGCAAATTTAACCAGATCCTGCTGCGTAGCTGAAAGAGACTTACTCTTCGCAATCAGATCCTTATTATCACCTTTTACCGTCTTCATGTAGACTTCATAGTTATCCGAACCTGCCAGCGGGTTATCATCCTTAAAACCTTCTGCAAGTTCCGGGTTGTCTCCAAAATACTCTTTCTGGAATTCTGCCCATGCATCATCTGATGACACATACTTCACTTCTGAAACATCATCACGGGACTCAAGCTGTTCGCCAATCTCTTTCTTCTGTTCCTCTGTTGCGTCATCATTAAAGAGTACGGTGATTGCAACACCTTCTTCTGCACTTTTAATAATATACTGGAAGTTAACAAGTATCGAGAAAAACAATCCAAACAGGAAAATACATGCTGACATCGTCGCTATGGATGCGAGTGAAAACATCTTGTTTCTCCAGATATTCTTAACGCCCTGTTTTCCAACGTATCCAAATGTACTAATCCTCATTTATATACCCACCTTTTTTCTCATCACTGACGATTACGCCCTGCTTCATAGTAATGACGCGCTCGTTCATCTCGTTTACGATCTCCTGGTTATGTGTAACAACAAGTACTGTTGTTCCACGCTCATTCGCCTCTTTCAGCAGACTCATGATCTCCCATGAGTTTGTCGGGTCGAGGTTTCCTGTCGGCTCATCCGCCAGCAGAATGGCAGGGTCATTTACAATTGCTCTTGCAATCGCTACTCGCTGCTGCTCTCCACCTGAGAGTTCCTTTGGGAATGACTTGTATTTCTGTGCAAGTCCTACCAGTGACAGAGCTGCCGGTACCTTCTTCTTGATCACACGGGTCGGTGTCTCAGTCACGCGCAAAGCGAATGCAATATTCTCATAAATATTACGATCCTTCAGAAGACGGAAATCCTGGAACACAACTCCAAGTCCTCTTCTGTATTTAGCAATGTTTCTGTGTTTCATACGGTTCAAATTCTGGCCGTTGACGATAATTGTACCCTCGGTCGGATTCAACTCTTTCATGATCAATTTGATCAATGTAGACTTACCTGATCCACTGTCACCAACGATGAATACAAATTCTCCGCGCTCAATCTTCACGGAAACTCCATTCAAGGCTGCGTGACCTTTGGAATACTCCTTCGTCACATTCCTTAATTCAATCATATGTTCCTCCTAAAACTTATCTATACTCCTACGGTTCTAGTACTCTAATGTCTCCATATACTTCATATACTTTACTACCATTAAGGCAATCTTGAAAGTAATGGCATCCTCAAACACACGCAGATCCAGACCGGTACTCTTCTGAAGCTTATCCAGTCTGTATACCAGTGTATTTCTGTGGATATAGAGCTGTCTGGATGTCTCTGATACATTAAGGCTGTTCTCAAAGAACTTATTGATGGTCGTGAGCGTCTCTTCATCAAATTCGTCCGGAGATTTCCCCTCAAAAATTTCGCGGATAAACATCTTGCAGAGCGGAATTGGAAGCTGATAGATCAGTCGTCCGATTCCAAGCGCACTATATGCAATAACTTCCTTCTCGTCGAAGAAGATCTTTCCTACATCGAGCGCAAGCTTCGCTTCTTTGTAAGACTTGGATACTTCTTTGATGTCATTGACGATCGTACCATATGCGATACGGACATTCTCTTCTCCTTCTGCTTTCAGAAGATCAAGAATCTCATGTGCAGTCTTGTCCATCTCCGGATATCCATCGCCAGGACCTAATTCTTTTACTACGATGATGTTCTTCTCATCAACAGCTGTAATAAAGTCCTTGCCCTTTCCACCCAGAACAGAACGGAGACTGTCAAGCGCACTGACATCTCTTTCCCGAGAAGTCTCAACTATAAAGATATCACGTTTTACCTCTGTGTCAATATGTAATTTTTTGGCGCGATTATAAATATCCACCAGAAGAAGGTTGTCAAGAAGGAGGTTTTTGATGAAATTATCCTTGTCAAAACGCTCCTTATATGCTACCAGAAGATTCTGGATCTGGAAGGCTGCAATCTTGCCAACCATATATGCATCATCATTGTTGCTGCGCGACGCCAGGACATATGCCACCTCGCTATCGTCCAGCACCTTCAGAAAATGATATCCGCCGACCACCTGGCTATCTGCCGGAGATGCGGCAAAGCCCGTAATAATTTCACGGGAAATCTCAATATCCTCAGTCGTTGCAGCCACCTTTATGCCATCCAGGTCGAACACATAAATATCGACCTTGGTAATTGCTTTCAATTCATCGATACTCGTCTGAATGATCTGATTTGAAATCATATCCGTTCCTCTCATTCTGCATTTTCGTCAAAAGTCACAAACTTCTTATCAATTATAATAAAACATCGGCATTTTTTGTGCAAGTTTTTTTTGTTCCGACGGATCGATGCAGCCTTCTGCCCATCCTTTTTCCATCGTCGGTTCACCCTTCTCCGCCGACTTCCAGCTTTACTACGAAAGTCCTTTCAGGCTTTCCAGAAGATCCAGATCCTCCTGCTGCACTTTGATGTTCGCCATCATCGGTTCCTCCCCCGGACGCTGCAGGGAAATTTCGATTATCGTTCCCGGCTCGATCGGTCTGGAAAGGGCCGCTTTACAAAAAGCGCTGAATTTGGGATGATTTTTTGTAAACGCAGCCTTTGCACTCATTAGTTTTAAAATTGCGGAAGGGTTCATTTGTTTCTCCTTTTCGACTTGTTCTTTTTCCTGCTATTCATTATAATGTAGCAGGACATTGCTGTCTACACAGCTTTCCCAAAATCACGGAGGATTCTGATGAAAAAAACAAATTACCATACACACACGAAACGCTGCATGCACGCCGAGGGTACGGAAGCAGATTATGTAAAAGCCGCCCTGGATGCAGGCCTTGACGACCTCGGCTTCAGCGACCACGGTCCGTTTCCGGACAACCGCTTCGACTCCCGCATGCCCTATGCCGACCTCGATGAATATCTTGCATGTATGGATGCACTGCGCCCGACCGTTCCCTTCCCGATCCTGAAAGGATTGGAAATCGAATACTGCCCTGACAGCCGTGATTATTATTCCTTTTTATTAAAAGAAAAAAAGCTGGATTATCTGCTGCTGGGTCAGCATTATTACCAGGAGGATGACGGTTCCTACGTTCATGTCTTCTCGATTCCTGAAAAAATCGGTACACGCGGATATATCAAATATGCCCATTCCGTCAAAGAAGCGCTGGAAACCGGATACTTCCCGATTCTCGCGCATCCCGATGTATTTTTCAACAATCCCTATTCCTGGGATGACAACTGCGAGGAGGCCTGTGATATCATCCTAAACGCCGCCGTCCAGACCGGAGCTGTTTTGGAATTAAATGCCAACGGCATCCGAAAAGGCATCCAATCCTTAGGAAACGACCACCGCTGGCCTTATCCATACGCTGACTTCTGGAAAAAAGTCGCCAAAACTTCCATTCCCGTCCTGATCGGCTCCGACTGCCATGATCCTGCCTTCATGTGGGATTCCTGCGTCGAGGAAGCCTACCGGATCGCTGCTGAGTGGAACCTGAGTGATAACCTGACGGATACCTTCTAAAACGATACAGTTCACACGCGCCATTCGTAATACAATAGAATGTACGCTTCGCGAACATTCTATTGTCATGAACCGCATCTTCGATGCTTTCCGCTGCTTCGCAGCTCCTTTTGCTCATAAAAAGGCACGAGTGAACTGTAGAATTCAAAAAGAGCCATTGCATTTCGCAATGGCTCTTTGCTATGTTCCTGATTAGTTGGTGATAACCTGCTCGGTCTCTTTGTCGAATACGTGGATCTTCTCAACATCGAATGCAAATCTAACAGTGTCGCCAGGTCTTGCATTAGAACGAGGATCTACTCTTGCGGTCATCGGGAACTCGCCCAGATCGAAATACAGGAATACTTCAGCACCAAGCAGTTCGTAAACCTTGATAGTAGAAGAGAATACGCATTTAGCGGTCTCAATGAACATCTCGGAATCGTAAACGTCTTCAGGACGGATACCCATAACAACAGTCTTTCCGTTGTAACCGCCATCAATCAGCTTCTTAGCCTTTGCAGGAGGAAGCGGGATGGACTGACCAGCTACTTCCAGAGTTACTGCAGTGCCGTTGATTCTTACAACTGCATCCAGGAAGTTCATCTGAGGAGATCCCATGAATCCTGCTACGAACAGGTTCTGAGGCTTCTCATACAAGTTCTGAGGAGTATCTACCTGCTGGATAACGCCGTCTTTCATAACTACGATTCTGGTACCCAGTGTCATAGCCTCGGTCTGGTCATGTGTTACATAGATGATGGTGGTGCCCAGTCTCTGATGCAGCTTAGCGATCTCGATACGCATCTGTACACGCAGCTTAGCATCCAGGTTGGACAGAGGCTCGTCCAGCAGGAAGACGGCCGGGTTACGAACCATTGCGCGGCCCAGAGCAACACGCTGGCGCTGACCACCGGACAGAGCCTTCGGCTTACGGTCAAGCAGGTGCTCGATTTCCAGGATCTTAGCAGCTTCACGAACGCGCTTGTCGATGTCGTCCTTGGGCATCTTGCGCAGTTCCAGGCCGAATGCCATGTTCTTGTACACGGTCATGTGCGGGTACAGAGCGTAGTTCTGGAACACCATGGCGATGTCGCGGTCTTTCGGGGGAACATCGTTGATCAGGCGGTCACCGATGTACATTTCGCCCTTGGAGATTTCTTCCAGACCTGCGATCATACGCAGGGTGGTGGACTTACCGCAGCCGGAAGGACCGACGAAAACGATAAATTCCTTATCAGCGATTTCCAGGTTGAAATCCTTAACGGCAGTAACATTGCCCGGATAGATTTTGTAAATATGACGGCAACTAATGCTGGCCATGGGTCATTACCTCCAAATTGGTTTTTATGATTTTATTGATACGCTCAGCACGTATTTTTCTTGACAAATCTATAATAGCAGGGTACGATTGAAAAAGATATAGCACTTTATTGATATTGGAGGTCAGAAATTGATATTTGATCCAACCACCTGCTGCGCCTGCGCCGCAGTGCAGGAACTGCAGGGCGAAGCGCCGCTTACCCTTTCCGGCGAGGGCCTTTGGGCAGGGGTACTTTCCAGCGGGCAGTGCGTGCTGGAATGCCCCGGCAGCCAGAGCGCAGCGGGCTCCTCCGGCGATCTTTTGCTGGGCTTTGGCACCTTCACGCTGCGGCCCGTTACCCCCTGCCATCTGCTGTGCGTGCGGTTGACCGGGCTGGCCGTGCAGCAGTTTTTGGCCGGGCTGCCGCAGCCGCGCTTTGCGGATGGGGCTTCCTGCCCCGGTGCAGCGGAGCTGCTGGCCCGCGTGTGCGGTGCCGGGAATGCCGACGATGCCGCCAGCGCCGCCGCCCCCTACACCCTGCTGTGCGCCCTTGCCCACGGGGACGAGGAATCCCGCCGTCTTTCGCCGTTGGTAGCCCGCGCGGTGGAAGCCATCCGCGATAACTACATGGCCCTGTACGGCGTGGAAGAACTCAGCGCCCAGCTTGGGGTCAGCAAGTGCCACCTTGTGCGGGTCTTTTCTTCCGAGATGGGCATGCCGCCGGGCCGCTTTTTGACCAGCGTGCGCATTGAAGCTGCCAAACTGCTGCTGGCCGAGCGGGAGTACAGCCTGGAAATGATCGCCGGGCTGTGCGGTTTTTCCGGTGCCAACTACCTGTGCCGCGTGTTTAAGCGGGAAACGGGTTTAAGTCCCGCCGCCTGGCGTGAAACCGCCGCCCACAAAGCCGTGGTACAAAAGCTGCCCGCCCGCAACAACGAAATCTATGTGTAAAAGCAGTTCATTTTGTATCCTTATCATTTTGTATCCTTATATAAAGAAGAAACATTTGTGTATCCAGAAACAACCTATTTCCTATCGAGACCGTAGGGGCTATGCTTCATAATAAAAGACGCTTCCCCCCTGTTCGGCTGTATTCCCCACTTTTTCGCGTTTTGCGTTGACTCAACCGTTCCCGTCCTATATACTGAAAGATACGGCACTTTTGCCGCCGACCGGGCTGCCCGGCTGTATCCCTGCAAGGAAAAGGAGGAGATGCCGTGATTTTCGGCAAGTACATCAACCGTTATTACCTCAAAAATGCGCCCGTGCTGCTGCTTGGGCTGCTGGCCCTTTTAATGGTTGACTATATCCAGCTGTTGATCCCCCAGTTTTACCGTCTGGTCATCAACGGGGTCAACCTGGGGCAGGTGGTCGTAAACGGCCAGCCCCTGCCCTTTACCAAAGAAGTTTTGCTGCAGCACATCTGCCTGCCCATGATCTGGATCGTGGTGCTCATGGTCATTGGGCGCTTTTTGTGGCGTATCTGCTTTTTCGGCTCCGCTGTGCGGGTTGCTGCCAACCTGCGCGAGTGGATGTTTGACCACAGCCGCCAGCTTTCGCAGCAGTATTACCAGGTTAACAAGGTCGGCAACCTGATGAGCCTTTACACCAATGATATTGATACCATCCAGGAATGTTTTGGTGATGGTATCCTGATGTTCTTTGACGCTTTGGTTCTCGGCCTGATGGCCCTGTACAAAATGTGGCGCATGGATTATAAGCTCACCCTGCTGGCTTTGATCCCTGCCCTCATCATGTTCGGCATCGGCACCGTCATGGGCACCGCCATGACCAAGCGCTGGGAAGAACGCCAACAGGCATTCTCCGATCTTTCAGACTTTGCACAGGAGAATTTCTCCGGCATTGCCGTTATCAAGGCGTTTGTCAAAGAGCTGAAAGAGCTCATGGCGTTCCGCAAGCTGAACAAACAGAACGAGGAGATCAACGTCATCTACACCAAAATTGCCACCCTGCTGGAAGTGCTCGTGACCCTGTTTGTCGAATCCGTCATCTGTGTCATCCTGGGGTATGGCGGTTATCTGGTCTACCAGGGCCGGTTCAACGCGGGCCAGCTGGTAGAGTACATCGGCTATTTTGAGGCCATCGTCTGGCCCATCATGGCAATTTCCATGCTGATCGAAAAGACCTCCCGCGGCAAGGCTTCCCTGAACCGTATCACTGAGCTGCTGGACGCCCCCATTGATGTGGCCGACCGCCCCGGCGTGCAGGAGCTGCAGAACCCGCAGGGCAGTGTGGAATTCCGCCACCTGACCTTCCGCTACCCGGACGGCGAATACGATGTGCTGCAGGATATCTCCTTCACCATCCGCCCCGGCGAAAGCGTGGGCATTGTGGGCAAGACCGGCGCGGGCAAAACGGCGCTGGTGGACCTGTTGCTGCGCACCTACAACGTGCCGGACGGCACCCTGTTTGTAGACGGCAAGGACGTGAACACCCTGTCCATCCATTCTGTGCGCGCTGCCTGCGCCTATGTTCCACAGGACAACTTCCTCTTCTCGGATACCATCGCCCACAACATCGGCTTTGGTGTGGACGATGCCTCCCCCGAAATGATCGACCACGCCGCCAGCCTGGCCGATGTGCGGGACAACATCGTGGACTTTAAGGATGGTTACGAAACCGTTCTGGGTGAGCGCGGCGTGACCGTTTCCGGCGGCCAGAAGCAGCGCATCTCCATTGCACGCGCCCTGCTGAAAGACGCCCCCATCCTGATTCTGGATGACTCTGTTTCCGCTGTGGACACCCGCACCGAAAAAATCATTCTGGACAACCTGAAATCCAGCCGCGCCAACAAGACCACCCTGCTGATTGCCCACCGCATTTCCACGGTGGAGCGGCTGGACAAGATCATCTTCCTGGATGATGGCAAGATTGAGGCCGTCGGCCCCCACGATGAGCTGTACACCAGCTGCCCCAAGTACCGCCGCATGGTGGACCTGCAGCGGCTGGAAGATGAAGCCGGAGGTGATGACAATGCTTAATATAAACCCGCTTTTGCTGGTTGGCGGCGTCATCGGTGCCGTTACCGCGCTGCTGATTTTTGCTTACGCTTCGGTCAAAGATAAAAAGACCGCCATGGGTTTTGAGCGCACCATGGCAGACGGCGAGATTCTGCGCCGCCTGTTCGCCTATGCCAAACCGTACTGGGCCAAGTTTCTTCTGGTTCTCTTCCTGATGCTCTTCTCCATCGCTTACGACATTATCTCTCCCCTAATCGTCGGTGCGATCGAAGAACTTGTCGCCGCCGATTTTGCCCTCAGCCGCCTGTTCGCTTCGGTCGCGGTCTATGCGGGGATTCTGGTGTTCTCGATGGCAAGCACCTATTTTCAGGCGGTCATTCTGCAGCGGGTCGGCCAGCGCATCATCTCCGATCTGCGCGAGGATCTGTTCACCCACATTGAGTCCCTCTCCCACGAGCAGCTCAACGAGATCCCGGTTGGCAAGCTTGTTACCCGCGTTACCAACGATACCAACGCCATTTCCATGATGTTCACCAACCTTTTGGTGAACCTGATCAAAAATGCGTTCGTCATTTTGGGCATTCTGGTGGCCATGCTCTGCCTGAACTATGCGCTGACCCTGATGGTGCTCTGCTTTGTTCCCTTCATCGTCATCTTCACTGTCATCTTCCGCAAGTTTTCCCGCCGGGCCTACCGTAAGGTCAAGGATGCCACCACTGACATCAACACCTATCTTTCGGAGAACCTTTCCGGTATCAAGGTCACCCAGATTTTTGGCCGCGAGGACGAAAAGATGGCGGAGTTCTACCAAAAAAGCCAGACCCTTTCCAAGGTCACGCAGGAACAGATTTTTGTGTTCGGCGTATTCCGCCCGCTGGTCTACATGCTGTACATCAGCTCTATTTTGTGCCTGTTCTACCTGGGCGGCATGGGCCACCTGAACAACGTTTCTTTCCTGGGGCAGACCATCACCGGCGGCACCATCGTCGCCTTCTACATGTACATTTCCAAGTTCTTTACCCCCATCCAGAACCTGGCCGAGCAGTTCAACTGGCTGCAATCCGCGCTGGCCTCGTCGGAAAAAGTCTTTTCTATTATGGACATTCAGCCCAAGCTGGTGGATGCCCCCGATGCCATTGAGCTGACCGATGTAAAAGGCGAAATTGAGTTCCGCGATGTCTGGTTCAGCTATATTCCCGGCGAATGGGTGCTGCAGGGCGTTTCGTTCCATGTTTCCCCGCGGGAAACCGTGGCTTTTGTCGGTTCCACCGGCTCCGGCAAAAGCACCATCCTGTCCCTCATCTGCCGCAATTACGAGTTCCAGAAGGGCGAAATTTTGATCGACGGCATCGACATCCGGAAGATCAAAATTTCCTCGCTGCGCCGCCACTTCGGCCAGATGCTGCAAGATGTGTTCCTCTTCTCCGGCACCATCCGCAGCAACATCGTCCTGCGGGAAGAGGGCATTTCGGACGACGAGATCCTGGAGGTCTGCCGCTACGTCAACGCCGACAAGTTCATCGCAAAGCTCGACCACGGCCTGGACGAGGAAGTCCGCGAGCGCGGCAACAACTTCTCGGCCGGTCAGCGCCAGCTGCTCAGCTTTGCCCGCACCATCATCCACAAGCCCAGCGTGATGATCCTGGACGAGGCCACCGCCAACATCGACACCGAGACCGAGCTGCTCATCCAGGACTCGCTGGAAAAGATGCGCACCGTCGGCACAATGCTCATCGTGGCGCACCGTCTGTCCACCATCCAGCATGCGGACAACATCATCGTCCTCTCCCACGGCAAGATTCTGGAGCAGGGCACCCATCAGCAGCTTCTGGCCAACCACGGCCGGTACTATCAGCTCTATATGCTGCAGTACCACAAAGAGCAGCTGATCCAGTGACCGCCGCCTCTGCCCGGCAGAGGATCTGAACAAAACAGGAACCCCCTCTTCTGCGCGTTTTCGGCGGAAGAGGGGGTTCGTTTCATTGCAGCAGCGTTTTCATTGCTTCGACACACACCGGGTCGAACTCCGTCCCGGCGCGGGCGGTGAGGGCCGCGGCGATCTCGGCGTCCGTCTCGTCCCAGCGGCGGTGGCGGTCGGTGAAGTCCGCCACGGCAAGGATGCGGGCCAGCAGGGGGATCTCCTCGCCCCGCAGGCCGGTGCAGTAGCCGGTGCCGTCGTACCACTCCCGGTGGAAGCGTACCGTCTCGGCCACCCGGTCTACGATCTGAAGCTGCAAAATGATGGCATAGCCCCGCTCTACATAGGTCTGGTAAAGCTGGAACTGTTCCTCGGTCAGCTGCCGGTTCTGCAGCACGGCGTCCGGCAGGCCGACGGCCCCCACCTCATGCAGCAGGCCCGCATAGTAGCCGTCCCGGCAGGCCGTTTCGTCCAGCCCCATCCGGCGGGCAAGCTCCTGCGTCAGCGCGGCCACCTGCTCACAATGCAGGTCCACTTCCGGCACTTTGGAGCTGAGGGCGCTGTACATGGCCGTGATGACCTTGAGCGACATCTCCGAGAGCCTGGCCCGCTCGGCGTCGATGCGCGCCTGCAGAATGACGTGCTGCTGCAGCTTTTCCACCCAGTAGCGCTGGATGAAGAAGGTGATGATGTAGGCGATGCCCAGAATGCAGAGGAACAGGAAGGGCAGGCGGGGCACAAAATCCGCCCCATAGCGGGCGGCGGGGTCTGCCACAAGGACGCCCCGCAGGCAGAGCATGACGCCCGTCAGCCCCAGCAGACTGAAGGGAGCACTGCCCGCGATGCCCAGGATGAACACATTGCAGAACAGGTAGATGAGCAGGAAAAAGACGCTGAAATACCCGATGGAAGCCTTCCAGAATAGCACAAAACAGCAGACGAGCATCACGGCAGAGGTGACGTAATCGTCCGCGCGGCTGTGTTGGCGGGGGAAAGGTACCAGATCGACGCCGATGGCCAACAGCATGGCTCCAAGCAGGGCGTAGACCTGGGCCGGAGCTCCATACCACAGCGCCACCGGCAGCTGCACCAGCCAGAGCAGCCCCAAGACCCCTTTGGTATAGAATGCCAGCTCCGGGTCCTGGTAGTGGATGCGGATGGTCTGGAGAAAAAAGGGAAAAAACGAGCGTTTCATAGGCAGTTCCTCCGGGGGTCAGGCCAGCGGGATGCCGCCGGTCTTCAGCAGGTCGATGACCGCATCGGCCACTTCGGGCGAAAACTGGGTGCCGCGGCCCCGCTCAAATTCAGAGAGGATGTAGTCGAGGCCGCAGCGCTTGCGGTAGCAGCGATTGGAGCTCATGGCGTCCAGCGCGTCGGCTGCGGCGATGACCCACACCATGCGGGGCAGGTCTTCGCCCATCAGCCCGGCGGGGTAGCCGGTGCCGTCGTACCGCTCGTGGTGGTAGCTGGCCCCCAGGTCGGCCTGGGGCAGAAATTCCAGCCCGGCCAGTATTTTTTTGCCCCACAGGGTATGCTGCCGCATCACATCGATCTCCGCATCCGTCAGGCGGCTGGATTTGTTGAGGATGGCATCCGGCACGGCGATCTTGCCGATGTCGTGGAGCAGGGCGCTCCGGTAAAGCCGCTCCAGCTCCTCTTCGGAGAGAGTGGGGTCCAGATGCTTTGCAATGATGCGGGAATACTGCGCCACCCGGCGGGAGTGTTCGGAGGTGTAGTGGTCCTTCTCGTCGATCATCTGGTTGATGGCGGCCACCGAGCTGAGGATCAGCTTTTGTGCCTTGCCCATGGTGGCCTGCACTTCGGCCTCCATCTCCTGCTCGGTCTGCTCCCGGCGGATGCGGTAGGATTTATAAAACAGGTCGGCCACCACCATGGCCAGTAGGAACTCCCAGTAGAAGACCGGGTAGTAGATGCGGTAATCCCTGGGGTAGGCGTTGGCTAGCCGCTCCGGGGAACCCCAGAGCAGTACCATGGCGCACAGCCCATAGGCCGAGCAGATCGGCACCGCCTGCTTCAGGCCCAGCTGGATGAGCAGGATGGCGGGCAGCAGGAAGAGCCACAGGGTCTGGAAGCCGTCGTTTTCGTTCGAGACAAAGCTGCACAGACTCATCAGAACGATGAGAACGGCCCCCGCAAGGACGGTGCGCTTCGGGTGCCGCACATGGGAGAGCAGCAGCGATACCCCGAACAGCGTCAGGCAGATGAACAAGGTGGAGACAAAGACGATGGGGCGGTCAAAGCTGTTGTAGCTCAGGTTCAGCATCACCAGCACCACCGCAGACCAGAGCAGGATGCAGCGCATACAGGCACTGTTGATGGGGGCCGTTTCTTCGTAGCGGCAGACATCGGCGACCAGATCGCGGATTCGTTGGAACATGGCGGGCCTCCTTTTGGCGGGGATCATGCGGCATCCAGGAACTCTTCCGGGTCCTCGATGACATCTTCGATGACATCCTCCGCCTCGTCCGAAACGTCTTCGTCCGGGGCAGGGAAGAACCAGCCCTGGATCGCATCGCGGAGCGAGAGCAGAGTGGTATCCATCTCGGCATTCTGGCGCAGCAGCTCATGCACCAGGTCGGGCTTGTCGGTGATGAGGTCGTCTGCGCCCAGCTCCATCATGTGGCGGGCATCGTCCTCCTGGGCGATGGTCCAGGCCGAGATGGTCTTGCCGCGCAGGTGGATCTGATTGACCATGCCGGAGGTGATGAAGGTATGCTCCACGCTGAAAAAGTCGGCATCCGGCAGGTCGTAGTAGTTGCCGACGCCCAGCGCCAGAATGTAGCCGGTGGGGATATCCGGGGCCAGCTCCTTAACTTTGTGCAGCGTCTCATAGCTCTGCGAGGTGATGACGCAGTGCCCCTCGAAACCGTACGCCCGCAGCAGGCGGACGGTTTCGGCTTCCAGCGTCGGGGTGGCGGCGCTGGGCTTGATCTCCACGTTCAGGTCGATGCGGCCCTGACAGAGCTGCAGCACTTCCTCAAACGAGGGGATGCGCGTCCCGGCAAAGCGGGCGCTGAACCAGCGGCCCGCGTCCAGCGTTTCGATCTCCGCAAAGGTCAGATCGTACACCTTGGCGTTTTTGCCGGTGCAACGCTTCAGGCTGGTGTCGTGGGTCACGACCACCACGCCGTCCCGGCTCATCTGGACATCCAGTTCGATGCGGTCGCCGCCCTTCCGGATGGCGGACCGGAAAGCGGGGATGGTGTTTTCCGGGGCAATGGAGCAGTCGCCGCGGTGGTAGGTGACGAGGGGCGTCACACCGCCCACCGCCGAGAGCAGGGCGTCGTCCTGGGGCAGGCTGAGCAGATAGACCGTGGCGGCGCAGCTCGCGAGGGTGACGCCTGCCACAAGAGCCGTCAGCAGCAGGCGGCCGCTGCGGCGGGCGGGCTTATCGTCCGGCGGCACGTCCGGCTGGGGCAAGCCCTGCATCCGGAAATAGAGCAGACCGAGGATGGTGCACTGGGCCACAGTGACCCGGCAGTCCAGCAGAAAGCCGAAGAAGGGCAGCTCTACCAGCTGCAGTGCGCGGGAGAGCAGCAGCATGGCGCGGGTGCTTTCCAGCCCCACCAGCGCCGCGATGCCGTACAGCAGGGCAGCGGCCAGCGCAAAGAGCAGGCCGGTGCGCAGCAGCACCCCGATGTTCCACCGGGCCAGCGCAGTCAGGACTTCACAGAACCGCTGCTTCACACAGCGGCAGCTCTCTTTTACGGCGGAGCCAAACGGTTTGCGTTCCAGCATGAACAGGGGCAGCACCAGAGCAAAGAAGACGGTCAGCAGCACAACGGCCAGAATGCCTGCCCCATACAGCGCCAGAATGCCCGGCTTTGCCCGGATGACGCCCAGGATATATTCGGGCACGGCCAGCTGGGTGATGTAGCTGGCGGTGACGTACATGTCCGTGAACGGGATGAGGAGCACACAGTAGAGCAGGATGGGCCAGTTCTTCGGGTGCAGCACGTGGCGGATGTCCGCGAGGGAGACCCGGAACAGGGCGGGCAGACCGGAAGGCTCCCCCCGGCGGGCCCGGTCCAGCCCGTGCAGCACGATGGAAAATTCATACAGGTTCCAGAGCGCCACCAGAATGGCGATGAGCGCGATGCCGCCCAAAATGCTGGGGGCCGTAAAGATCTGGTGCGCGTTGGTGTTCGTCAGGTAGTTCACCGGCGAAACGCGGAGCGTCAGGCTCCAGATGCCCCGCATGGCGGGGAGGAACACAAGCTCGGTGAGGAGCTTATACAGTATGATGGCGGTGATGAGGGCAGTTTCGGCCCGCCGGACGAGGGCCTGTGTTTCCTGCCGAAGCGCCCGGTAAGCGGCATTTGCCTGCCGCAGGGTGCGGTTGGAACGGCTCAATAAGATTTCACCTCGGTTGAAAGATCCGTTTTTTCAGAACATTATATGTTTAATAAGTAGTATACCACAAAAAACGGCAAAAGAAAACGACTCTTCCCGACCGTTTTGCCCAAAATTTGAGGCGATTTTTCTGGCATCTTTTCAGTGGAGCGGAATCATGATACAATAAGAAAAACATCAGCAGGAGGAAAACGGGATGGAATTCCATTATGAGATCAGGCCCGGCCGCTACCGGCATTTCAAGGGCCGGGAATACGAAGTGCTGGGCATGGCACACCACAGCGAGACCGAAGAAGAACTGGTGGTCTACCGCACCCTCTATGGAGACCACGACCTCTGGGTGCGCCCGGCGGCCATGTGGTGCGAGACCGTGGAGCGGGACGGCAGAGTCCAGCCCCGCTTTGCCTACATCGGGGAGTGAGCGGATGAAGATCGTAGACCGTTTTGGGAGCCGGCCGGGGGCTGAGCTGGTCCGCCTGCCGCAGGGCGGGGAACGGCTGCTGGCCGTCGAACACGCCGCAGCCCTCCTCGTCAACGAGCAGACGGCGTTCCGGGTGGTATGCACCCCGGAGCTGCTGCCGCAGCTGGCGCTGGGCCGCCTGCTGACCGAAGGGTGGATCGCCTCCGCCGACGAGGTCGAGCAGGTGGCCGTCTGCGCCGAGGGGCTCAAGGTCAGCGTCCACCTGACCCACCCGCTGGCTGCGGCCCCCGCCGCCGGGCAGGAGGTGCCGAGCTGCTGCACCGACAACCTGACCGTGGCCTCTCCGGTGGTACTCCGCCCGCTGGCCCCGGTGCCGCAGCTGGATGTGCCGGAGGCCTGGGTCGGGACGCTGGCCGCAGCCATGGGCGGGGAACTGCCGCTCTACCGCGCCACCCGCGCCGTGCACAGCTGTTTTCTGCTGCGGGCGGGCCGCATCCTGTACCAGTGCGAGGATCTGGGCCGCCACAATGCGCTCGACAAAGCCGTCGGCTGCGCACTGGCGGACGGAGTGCCGCTGGGGGAGTGCGTCCTTTACACCAGCGGCCGGGTGCCGGTGGATATGGTGCGCAAGGCCATCCGCGCCGGTGTTCCCGCCCTCGTCAGCAAGACGATGCCCACCGTCCAGTCGGTGGAGCTGGCGGAAGAATACGGATTGAGGCTGCTCATCCAAAAGAAGAACGAATTTCACGCAAGAATTTCGTGAAGGTTCCATAAAAATCTGGAAAATCAAGCGGGTATACGTTGACTAACCTGTGCGGATGATGTTATTCTTATAACGAAGATACCGTTCGGCACTGTTGCAGCAGGCTGAGCGGCTGTTTTTCGTGCATGGAAGCTCTCCGTGCATGACGATAAGAATAGGCAGGTGAAACAATGAAGCAGGCAAATCATGCGCCGCAGCCGTTGTGGCGCAGACGGCTGCCGGGCTATGCCGCCATGGGCGCGGCCACACTGGCAATGGCGCTGGGTCTGCATGGGTTGATGAGTGCCCGCACCACGGTGGCAGGCACCCTTCTGCCCCTGGCAGATGCCGACGCTGCCACCTATGGCATCCGCGCGGTGTACCAGCTGGACGAGAACACCTATTATGTGGTGGGTGCCCAGAAGGGCTTCCAGAGCGACGTAGAGGCAGGCGTGACCCTTGACAGCACGGGCAATGTGCAGAGCGTTGCCATCCTGGCGCAGGGCGAGACCGACAACCTCGGTGGCCAGTGCGTAGACCCGGAGTTCACGTCCCAGTACCAGGGCGCAGCTCCCTTCGCGCTGGCAGGCAAGGCTTACACGGTGACCGACCCGGCCACCGGCACGAGCTATGCCGCCGCAGACAGCAGCGAAACAGAAGCCCCCGCAGAGGATTTTGACCCGGCCAACTGGCGGGTCAGCGATGCTTCCCCGGAGGCCGAGGCCACCCGTAAGATGTACGAGGCGGGCCTCACGCTCTCGGCTCTGAACGGCCAGCCGCTGGACGACGAGCTGGCACCTCCGCTGGATTCCAGCGCTGAGGCTGTGGCACGCCGCAAGCTCTATGCGGCAGGCCTGAGCAAGAGCGCACAGGACGGCGAGGACCAGGCATCGCCTTTTGCAGACTGGTCGGCAGAAAAACAGGCGGCCTACCGTCTGGAACAGGCCGAACTGACGACTTCCGGTGAGGACGCCGGTGCCGCCAGCGCCGACCTGACCGAGGTGGATGCACTGACGGGTGCAACGATCACCTCGACCGCCGTGACGAACATCGTCAACAACAGTTATTTCTATGTGACCGAAGTGCTCAGCGCAGAGTAACTTCACGGAGGAATGGAACCTATGGCAAAAACCGATTTCCTGACAGCGGATATGACCCGCCGTCAATTCATGAAAATTTCGGGCAAAAGCCTTGCAGGGCTGAGCCTTTCCGCATCCATGCTGTCGCTGTTCGGCTGCTCGCAGCAGCAGGTCGATGCCGGCGCAGTGGCGACCTGGGCGCTGCCCCAGGGCCTGCTGGTCGTCAACGCAGACCTGTGCACCGGCTGCCAGCGCTGCGAGATCAACTGCACCCTGACCAACGACGGCGTGTGCTCCTCTTACATCAGCCGCGTCAAGATCCAGCGCCGCCTCAATCTGGATGGCGCCGGCAACGGCCTGCTCTCCGGCACGGACAACTGCTGGGTCTACTTCCCGGACACCTGCCGCCAGTGTGAAGACCCTGCCTGCGGCAACGCCTGCCCGCAGAAGGCCATCACCACCAACGATCAGGGCATCCGCGTCGTGGATACCGACAAGTGCATCGGCTGCGGTGCCTGCCACGAGGCCTGCCCTTGGCACATGCCCACCGTCAACCCGGAGACCGGCAAGTCGTCCAAGTGCATCGCCTGCGGTGCCTGCGTCGCAGGCTGCCCGTCCGGCGCTCTGTCCATCGTGGATTGGGACGCCGTCACCAGCGCAGCACAGGCTGCCTACATGGACCTGTAAGGAGGAACAACAATGGCTGAAACGTATGGCTGGGCAGGCAAGATCCTGCGCGTTGACCTGACCACCGGTGCGATCACCACCGAGGACGACGCAAAATACCATAAATATATCGGCGGCATGGGCATGGCCTACCGCATCATGTACGACGAAGCTCCCATGGACCTCGACCCCTACGACGAGAAGGCACAGGTCATCTTCGGCGTCGGCCCCCTGACCGGTGCCGGCGTGCCCTGCTCCGGCCGCATGAACATCACCTTCCGCTCCACCTGGTCCAAGGGCAGCTCCATCATCGACGCCCACATGGGCGGCCACATCGGCCCCATGCTGAAGTATGCGGGCTGGGACGGCATCGTCATCACCGGCATCTCCGCAAAGCCCGTCTACCTGCGCATCGAGGACGACGAGGTCTCCCTCGAGGACGCTTCTGACATCTGGGGCAAGGGTACGTTCGCGTCCAACAAGTGGATGGTGGAGCAGAACGGCCGTGAGTTCGAGACTGCTTCC
>ERZ1106919.1043-NODE-1043-length-19604-cov-25.501100_pt1 | contig 19604 bp, 13 predicted proteins | sample MGYA00403654_ERZ1106919 | MGnify/ENA primary metagenome ERZ1106919 (study PRJEB35170, sample SAMEA104062450) | human gut metagenome | biome: human gut; feature: human-associated habitat; material: faeces | place: Denmark | collected 2012-10-08 ... | reverse complement strand
TGTCAGAAAGTTTATGAAATTTTTTCAGAAGTTTTTTGTACTCGTCAGCATCCATTTGTTTTCTGCTCCTCAATGTATTTGATCACTTTAAGTGTTTTGTACGATATTTATGTATATCCTTCCTGTTCATACTCTTATATGTCTAATTAATGTAAAAAGAAAGTAGGAAAAGGGGCTTTCATCCCACAGGCAAGCCTGTGGGTTTTTCGCCATAAATTTATAACAGACGGACCGCCTGCTTATCAGAAAAAGCTGTCAGGAATAAATTTGGCATATATTGACAGAGTTGGCCAAGGAGATCCATCATGTCATCGTAATTTTTCTGATCCGAAAGAAGAATACCTTTTTCTCCATTAATAGTTGTCTCTGTAAAGAAATCTGAATATTCTCTCAACATTAGGTCGATATCGTCTCTGGAAAGTGTAAAAGTAGTCGGGATTTCCTTTTCTTTTAAAAGATGCGCGACTTCTTCTCCATAACATTTCAATGTGTGGTATGAAATGAAGGATTGGCTTGGATCAAGGGAAAGAAGTTCGGCAAAAGCATGTAATGATACCGTCTCGATTCCAAAACGGTATACCACGTCTTTTGAAAAATGCTGCAGTAAAAAGGATTCCCCGTCCCAGATGATTCCACGTCCATCTTTGTTGAGAACAGAAAGACTAACGATTCCATTTTTGTTAATGTTTGCAGATGGTGCATACTTTTCATCGCTTTCGTAGTTTACATGGTAAAAATCGAGAAACTGCATAAAAGCTTCAGAATCATCGCAAATATTTTTGCAATCTCTGTATCTCAGAGAAAAAATGGTTCCGTTATCCGGGAATACTTTCAAACAGATGGCAAGCATTTTATTCAGATCTGCATTTTTTAGCTGAACATATTTCATGAATTTTTCTTCATCGTCTTTTCCCCCGTAGTACAACATTTGACTGATGTGGCCGAAATACTCTCTGGCAGAAGCAAAGCTGAAGCCGCGCACTTCGTCTTCCGTAAGTGGAATATAGCAGTAGTTGTTAAGTGCCCTGAATTTGCGTATCCATTCTGTAAGGGTCGAAACTACTGCGTACTTCAATACAAGGAGAATACACAACAACAGAAATAAGCCAACTATGTTGCCTGCCATAAATGTAATCAGCAAAAGACTGTAAAAAAGTCCACTGTTTGTATCCGGAATAGCAAGGGAACATTCCCATCTGGCAGCCAGGTAGTTCAGAATACACAGCAAAACCATCGCAAGCAGACAAAGAATAAACTGAATCAGTTCTGATCTTTCCAGAAGCACTTTGATACGACTTTTCTTTTTCAATAAATTTTTCACCAATTTTCCTCCGTTTCTTTCGTACCCTTCGGATGGAGTACATGTTTGTTCTTACGGTATGTATATTGCGCCATTTGAAAAATCGTCAAAGGATTTTGGAAAGTTTTTTAATTTTTTCAAATAGTTTTACAGAAACGTGGAATGACAGACAGAATTGCCGGAATACATGGGATTCCCCTGCCCGAAAGAAAAGAAAAACAGTCATGCGAAAACATGGCTGGCAATTAAAAAGGAGAAGTTGCCGGGGACGAGAAGGGGAAGTTTTTCGTTGGATCACCGGATATCCTGCAGGCGCTTGTATTTGCAGAAGATGAAGCGGATGTCCTGAAAATACCGCAAGAGTGATGGGAAGAAATCGGAAAGCTGTATTATGCGTAAGGAATCAGGAAATCCTTATTGAACGAAAGGCACTTGATTTCTCAAGTGCCTTCCGTTATAATCTAGTTAGAAGCTGATCGGAAGAGATTTCCGATTTGCCCTCGGTTTAATATTCTTTCCTCCGGGCAAGTTTCTTTTGTGCCTTGGCGAGTTTCTTCTGTCCTTTTGTGTAAAACTTAGGATTATCTGCCTCCTGACCGTTGGAATCGGTGTAAAGGTTCTTGATGTTTACATCAATGCCGACACCATCCCCGGTGTCCGGGAGTGTCTTGTGGAACGGACATACAGAACCTGCCTGCAGGGAGACATAGTAATCCCCGCAGTTATCCATGGATACCGTAACCGTCCCGATTCTTGTTTCACAGGTGCGTTTGAAAATCTTCTGCAGCATACCGGACCCAGCAAACTTTACAGACCCGAGTTTCGGGATCTTGAGATGTCTGTCATCCAGAAGGCGTACGCTGCCTTTATCCATGCGGGTGACCCCTGATGCATACTGGCAGTTTGTCTGGTAGCTTTTGCCATACCATTTCTTATGGAATACAGGCATGGATGTGCCTGGAACCTTCCGGAAGTTCTTCCATGCCGCAAGGTAATTCTGTTTTGCATTGGCAATGGCAAGGGAATCAATCTCCGGATCTTCAAGGAATGGATATGCAGCTTTAAAGTCAGACAGATCCGTGCCGAGTGACTTGAGGTAGTCTATGCGGCTGGCAACAGGCTCGCAGTATATCTGCACTTTCTGCAGGCTGTGCAGTTCACGATCGCGTGCAACCAGACGGTTGTAAATAAAGCGTGTCACTCCGTCATTCTTTGCAATGATCCGTTTCTGGACAGTAGACGGAAATATACGTACTTTTATACCGATCACATATGTCATGTGTTTCATGTTCCGCATGGATTTTCACCTCCTTCAAAAGCAAACTTATGTTTGGGTTAATTATAGCACATATGAACATTGAATTCAACAGACACATATGCTATTTTAAAATAAAAGGAGTGATGCATATGAAAAGAAAACCACGCATTGAAGGTGCCGTTTATGAACGGAATTATGTTTACAACTTCCACTATCGTCTGGTGTGGGTCACGAAGTACAGGAATAAGATTTTTATGACTCCACAGCTTGTGGAAGAAATGAAATCCATCCTTCTGGATATCGCCGGGAAAAGTGACATCAGCATCGAAGAGATCGAAGTTATGGAAGATCATGTCCATATGATGCTAAGTTTTAAGCCAAAGTATTCTGCAACAGATGTAGTAAAAAATCTCAAGGGCCATAGTGCAAAGATCTTTTTCATAAACCACCCGGAGATCAAAGAAGCAAAGATGTGGGGAGGGCACCTGTGGTCACACAGCTATTACATGGGTACCGTTGGGAACATGAGCAAAGAAACTGTGCGCCAGTATATACAGAATCAGTATACAAAATAGAGTACGAATGGCGCATTCATCCCCTGACGCTGTCAGGGGACTTCTGCTTAGATATTTCATTAAAACTCTTGGCAGTAATGGCTGGAGATCGAAGATACGAGGAAATTTTACAATCTGACAATAAAAAGGAGGTTGGTTGTATGTGCGATGTAGCAGAAAGATTGGAACGCAAAGGAATTGAAAAAGGTCTTGTAGAAGGCCGCGCAGAAGGCCAGAACCTGCTTGTGGCTGTGGTTAACCGTTTGAGGAATGGCGAAACGGCAGAGCAGATTATTGCAAGCGGTGTAGATGCTCAAACAGTAGCACTTGCACAGTCAATCAAATAAGCAGCAGAATTTAAGGATCATCCATAGCGGTGATCCTTTTTTTGTGTGTGGACATTGGAAAAGAAAGGGATAGGACTTCCAAATATTCATGTCGCAGTTCAAAGGAAGCCCCGCCCCGGTTTACCTTTTGTGGTGTTGGGGCGGGGCGGGCAAGCTTCATCTGTGCAATATAAATTTCAATCCATGCACCCCGGAGGGTGCAACTATGCAAATAGCTTATTTCCTGTATTCGATATTCATGTCGAAGCTGTAGGCTTCCATGTAGTCGGTGTTGTAGAGACAGCGCTGCTCACTGGAACCAAAATTCTTCTGATATGGCTGGCAGCAGGTACGGCTTCCAACATTATCAATAAGATATACATAAGTCTGCCCCTTTTTCAACTTGGCAGTAAACTTGATCTTGTTAGTAGACTTCCAAGATACATAAGATTCAAAATCATTGTAGTCAGCATCAAGGATGTAATCATATTCTGGATACTCTTCTTTATATAAATTAAGAACACTTTGAAGTTTCTCAAGGTAATTGTTTTCATAGAGCGTGTCATAGTCGCCAACGGTATCATGGTCAACAGCTTCCAAATAATATTTTCCATTTTCTTTAGAAGTTTTCCAAAAGTCATAGTAAAACATTTCTTTCACAGATTTATCATCAGTTCCCCGCAAATTGGTAAGGGTAAATACATATTTTCCGGTTTTAGGAACCTTAAACTTTACGAAAGATTGGTATCTAGGTCTGCTTTTCTGTGCAGATACAGATTTCGCACCATTGGATGCAGCCGGAACAGTAATCGTTGTTTTTCCAGTCTTAATTGTAGGTAAAGAATTCAGATCTTTATAAAAAGATTTCTTCGAATAGTGTACAGTATAGCCTTTCTTATTGTATCCATTCAGATGATACTTATAAGCTGAAGTTACACTTTTTGTAGCAGCCTCGGCCGTTACAACACTGTCATCTGCCAGCGTAGGAACAGCAGTGGTAACGACACATACAGCGGTAAGTACCGCACACATCAGTTTGTTTAACATAGCCTTTTTCATAATCAAAACCCTCCTTTGGATTTAATATAAGTTTATACAGTAAATGAAAGTTTTTTGTTTTCCCTTTCACCTTATATATTGCGCCATTTTTCTTTTTTGGGGGAGAACAGAGGCGGTGGAAGAACGGTCACCCCCTGGTTTTATTGCAGTGTAAAGGAAGCCCCCGCCCCGGTTTACCTTTTGGGCGTTGGGGCGGGGCGGGCAATTCACCTGTGCAATGTAAATTTCAATCCATGCACCCCGGAGGGTGTACCTGCGCAAATAGCTTATTTCCTGCATTCAATATATTTCAATCCATGCACCCCGGAGGGTGCAACTGTGTAAATAGTTTATTTCCTGTATTCAATGTTCATGTCGAATGAATAGGCCGCCAAATAGTTTCCACCAGAAAGACAGCTCTGATGATCGCTGCCAAATTCATCAAGGTAAGGCTTACAAGGTTCAGCCATTCCAATATTGTCAATGACATACACATAAGTTTGTCCTTTTTTGAGTCGGGTGGTAAACTTGATTTTGTTAACAGGATGTTTGCTTACATACTCTGATTCATCATTATAAGTTTCATCTATAGCATCCGCATATTCCGGATGCTCTGCTTTATAATTATCAAAAATGGTGCGAAATTTTGCGAGGTAATTGTTTTCGTAAAGGGTGGTGTAATCACCGACTTCGTCAGGATAAAGATCTTCTAATGTATATTTTTTTTCATTTTTGACAGGCTTACGAATACTTCCACTGAAGCATTTTAAGGATTTATCGTCTGTACCCTGCAGGTTGTCGAGCGTGAATACGTATTTCCCCGTCTTTGGAGCTTTAAATTTTACAAAGGACTTGTACCGGGGTTCTCCTTTTTCTTTGGATGCAGATTTTACTGAGGATGTTACTGCCGGAACGTTAATGGTTGTTTTCCCTGTTTTAACAGCCGGCAGGGAATTCAGATCTTTGTAAAAAGAGGCTTTTGAAAAGCCATTCATAACGTAGCCTTTTTTGTCATAACCTATTAAATGATACCTGTACGCAGAAGTGACTTTCTTTGTAGCTGCTTCTGCAGTAACAACATCATCCGTCATTGCAGGTACAACAGCAGTGGCAACACATGCAGCGGCAAGAACTGCACACATCAGTTTTTTTAAAACATTTTTCTTCATGATAAAACCCTCCTTTGGATTTTGTAAATATATTTGAATAAGCAGCTGAAAGGAAATCTTTTGTCCCTTTCACCTTATATATTGAGCCATTTTGGAAAACGTCAAGGAAAACGGAAAACTTTTTACATTTTTCCCCACATACACATTTCCCGGTTTTTACGTTTTCACTTTCCCCCGGTTTCCGGGCCCCGCATCCAACAAAAAAATAAGGCTGCAAAAACAGTATTTCACATTTATTGTAACAGATTGAAATTAAAAAAGCTACCGCAGTGGCGGTTTTATTATAGATATTCTTTTATGAAGGAGGAAAACCATGGAAAAGAACAATGGTATTTCAGACAGCAGATACAAAAGCAGGTTTTTCAAAAAGCTTGCTGCGTGGATGGGAAAGCACGGGGCAGTGCTGACAGCAGTGGTGCTGATTGCGGTTTCAGCCATCCTTGGGTGCGCCGAGGCCACAATCATTTATGCAGCAAAAGATAACGTGGCATCGAATGATTACGGAACCAGGGGCAATACATCCAGCCCATCCTATATTGGCGGGAGTGGGAATAACCCGACCGTTTATGAACCCGGCGTCATCGGGGTATCGGTGGTTACCTATGACCTCAATGAAGTCAGCAAGAAAGGGACACTGTATTACGGTGGAAAAAATGATAATAAAAATGAGGATGCTCCCCCGGTAGCATCCACCAACGACCCGGAAGTCATAGAGGCTGCCAAGAAGGAATATAAGAAACAAAACAAAGCCCCTAAAGACCAGCCGGACTATTACCCATACTGGATCGACAAAATGGGAACCACGGATAAGGGGGAAACAATCTACAAGTACAGTAATGCCCTGCATCATGCGATTACGTCCAACATCCTCGCGATGCAGAACTCGTATGAATATGATGACAGCACCCTGGTATTCGTCCCGCGTGTCATCACGTCCAGCAGCCACCATTCCTGGATAATGAAGGAAAAGAGTTCCGTTGTGACCGGCCGTGCGAAAGGGAATAAAAAGTCTATTTTTTACGATCTTGACCCGTGGTATGAGGAAAAGGATGCCGGGAGCTTCAAGAAAACTTCAAAGGGCGTCACAGACGGCGTTGCCGGCAGCGGGAAGAATAAGGCAGGCATTTACTATGCCGATTTGAAGAAATATATCAAGAACAAAGAGAAAAAATCATCAAAAAACAAGAAATCTTTTGTGGAAGTCACATCCGTTGACTCCAAGGAAAAGTATGAAGTGTGCAACTATGCACATTTCTCGGAACTGAGTAAGGATGATATTAATAAGATTATCGGTTTTAACGGGAAAAGTTTTTCATCCAAGGGGAAGACAAACCTTGCCCGTGCCAGAAGACTGTATTCTTCCATTGCAAACGTAAATGAAACAAGTAAAGGACAGTATACGACAACACCGGAAATGGCAGATGTCTTCCTCCGGTATACGACAGCTGCCGGACTCAGCAGTAAATCCTATGGCACGGAAATGTTCTCCAAAAACGGAACAAAAGAGGGATTATATGGTACCCAGAAAGGGGTAAGGGATGCAGCAAACAAAAACATGGTCGGATCCCAGGTATTAAGAAGTATTTACCAGAGCAATTCCCGTTTTAAAAAGGTGCTTGCCCCGGGTGCCACCAGGGAAATGGACGAGGTAAAAAAACGTGTCCTGAATGATGAGTACAACACGCATTACCTGGATCTTTTGGTAAGCGGTTACGCCCTCGCCCAGTCAAGTGGTGATAAAAAAGCAGCAAACGAATGGCTGAAAGCCGTAACAACATATGCGAAAACAGCGGCAGATGGAAGTAATGGAAAGAGCGGAAGCAGCAGCCTGGAAAACGTTGTCATCCGTCTTGATATGGGAATGGCCTATGCCACGAGCAAAGAGGTCACCTATGCCTCCTGCGGCAGTGTCATTAATAAGCATTACAACTTTTCCGGCAAAGCAGACGCCTTTGCATCGTCAAAGGGTGTAAATGCCAAGAGCCTGAACAAGGGGTTTATTGGTTTTGCGGCATCTGATGATAAATCCGGACAGAATTATCAGGCGCACAATGGAGAGGTCGCGACGAAAAAAGGCGTTGTTAGCAAATCAAAGTATAAAGATGCTGGCTATGGCACGTACTATGACAGGCTTTCAAAGGCAGTGCAGAATACAAAATCCGTCACGGGCAGCGGCAAAGACTGGTACAGCCGCATGGTCATCATGCGCACGACAAAGGCTTATTACAGCATGTCCAATAAAAACGGGAAGCCGAATGCAAGGGTATACAACAGGCTGGCCACGGTCGAACTGCTTCAAACAGTCGGGTCCCCGCATGGTATTAATGCATTTAAAGGCACGTCAAAAAATATAGCATGGCAGTATGGTACTTACGCAGTTAACGGTTTTTACTGGATTTCCACACAGCCGGAAGATACCCCGGATGTGAAATTTAACCTTACCATTTACAGCAAGGATGTGAACGGTAAGGAACCGGCCCAGAATGGGAAAGATATCAAGGATACCTTCCAGTCTTACAGTATGACGGGGAAAACACGCACAGCAACTATCAAGGACAACCTGTATGTGAAGCTGTCCCCGGGGAAAGACAAGGAATCCAAGAAACTTTTCGATAAGGTTCTTGCATCGGATAAATACCATGTAAAGATTGTGTTTGAAAATGCAGACGGGACAACCGCTGCGAGCCTGCTGGATCCGAAAACCGTAAAAAGTGTCCAGCGGGTAACAGATCCGGAAACGGGAACCAAATATGATGCAAAAAAAGAAGCTGCCTATTATAAGGCGCTCAATCATTACGATTCTACAAACAAAGGGTCAGAAAAGGGAGATGAGCAGAATTACAACAAGCTTGTGTCTGCAAAACAGATTGGTGGTAAAGACCTGCAGGCAAACCGGAGCCTGATCTGGCGCATTTCCAATGCAGATGTGCGTACCAAAGGGTTTAAGATTTCCGGCACCGGCAGTTATTATGTGAACTGGAAAGCAAAAGTGTATATCATGCAGAAATCCGGCAGTGGTGCGAAGACAAAATGGACAAGCGTGATAAATGGAAGTTCGGTCAAAAAAACAAAGCCATCCATGTCTGACCTTAAGGCAGGTGGCTGCGCAACAACAAACAATGTCATTGCACAGTATATCTACCACAAGGATGATACGAAGGATGTGAACCTTTCCGACACCTATGAATCCATTCCGGAAGCATATGCAGAATTAAAGGAAGGGTCCATTTATAATGAGACATTTGAAGCAATGGCAGGTGTGCCGAGCACAAGGTCCCTGTACTTTGCAACCGGCGGGTCAGAATTCATTGTCAACATGCAGGCAGTCTATGATGATTACTACCTCAAGGAAATTTCAGGTGGAAGTAAAAACAGCTACCGTTCCACAAGACGATACAAGAGTGTTTTCAACAGCACGGACTGTGAGTACAAGAAAGGTGATACTTTAAAATCACTTACCGCAGGGAATACAAAAGAAGAGACTTTTGTTGCAGATGCCAATGACAGGAAACAGGAAAAATCGGTCACTGCAGAAAAGAACAGTGCCGTAAACCCGCAGGGCGCTGCCGGTTATAACACGACCGTAAACGGACACGACAGCACAACCAAATTCCATGCGACATGGACAGGGACGATCGGGAACAATACTTCCCGGTGGTCACAGAGCGGGTCGAATGTAAGCCCGTCCGGAAAACCATGTGAGGGCGGAAATGCCGGTGAAGTATACAGCATGTCCCCGACCCCGGCAAACTGGGATGTTTCTGCCTACAATACAGCATTAGGGCAGGCTGCAAACTGGGCGAAGAAGATGGAACAAATCGGTAAAAGTGCAGATGGCACGGTCTACCGTATTGATGACTCTGACGGATATAAAAGGGTATACCATGTAGGAACCGCTACGATCAAGGTTACACTGACCGGAGGGGAAAAGAGCTATGATACCGGTTCCTCACGGTCTTATGGCGGAGGAACCTATACATCATCAGATCTTGTATCAAGCGCAAAGAGAACAAATACATCTGCTGATCTTGGAACCGGATGGAGTTACACCAAAGGTAATAAAGCTTCTGCTTCCGGATCCCATACAACGGATGAGCACGGAAAAGTAACCGGACACTCCAGCTGGAGCGGATACAAGGGATCTGTGGATGGAAAATCTTCCAGCATCCAGTACAAAATTGAAGTAACATTCAAGGATGGAAGCATTACGGCAAAGAACTATGATGGCAATGCCGGGGAAAGCGGGCTGAAAGTAGAAAAGAAAAGCGGCCTGACCCAGTTTGGGGCACATGACCTCTGTGGCGCATGCTGCCAGCATGTACTCCCGGCGATCGAGGATACCTGGATCCAGAAACTCCGTTTCGATACGATCCGTTTCACGAACCTTAAGGTATGGAAGCTGCAGGAAGGCTATGCCGAAGGCATGGGGGAGATCCGTAAGACAGATGATGGCAGCGGAAGCAGTATTGAAGGGGAAGCAGGAAAAGCAGAAGCGGATGCAGTAAAGAAAGAGAAGGAAGATAATAAGGATAATACCCAGGTCGTTGATCCGGACCTGTCCGGTGTGGAAGGCACGGAAGCCGCAAACGATAAAGAGTATGATGAAAACGGCGATCTTATTGTCCCGGACTATGAGACCGGGGATATAGGGGATGACCCGGATGCAGACGGGGAAGAAACCTGGACGGACACCTCAGAAAATGACCTTGATATTGTAAAATCGAAGATCGTAAGATATGATCCGAATATTTTTTATAACATTGCGCAGGCAGATACTTCAAAAGCCGGACGTATCCGCTACAGCCTGCAGACCGGACAGGATGATGATGTTACATGGACAGAATTTAACAGTGATAAAAAGCTGACCCGTACAGATTCTTGTGACGGACAGACTGCATCCCATGGGGGAAGCCCGGTTGTAGTTACGGCAAACGGCCATAAAAAGAGCTGGTGCAGGGGATGCCTGTATACAAATAGTACATACAGCAACCTCCGCAACAGACACGACAATGCCAAGACAGGCGGGGAAGGAAAAGGGGAAGCCGGGGAAGCAGCAAAGACCAAGACCGGATATACCAATAACACAGCCGATGCAGTGGACAAGACAACGTTCGAGTGGAAACGCTTTGATAAGAGACGTAAGCTGAACTGTAAAGCAACTGTTATTTCAGATTTCCTGATTTTGCAGACCAGTTCAGGCAATGAAAGTATTGTCTACTACCAGGATACTGCAGAAACAAAACATCATGAGTGCCAGGAAAATTATGAGGATACCCTGTGGTACTCCAAGCCGGCAGATATGAATAATCTCAAAAAAGAGAATGTCAGCAAGGCAAAATGGATGTGGGAAGATAAGATGTGGACGAATAACCCGCTGGTTAAGAAGACATCAAACCTTAATGTAGGAAGCTATAACGGCAATTACAGCAGTACATCCACGAAGTACCAGGGCACCGGAGGCAATGCAGTTGTAGAAACCGCATTTGATAAAGATGAAGAGAAGTATAACCATATCACAGATACCGATGAGAATGGAAATACCCTGGATCTTGCAAAAGTAACATCTGCAAGGACGATTGAAACAAAACAGAAGCAGATGGACGATGTAAAAACCATCATGCAGACAAAATCGGATTCGATTGATGGAAATATCTGTTCCCCTGGATGTGGAAACACTTATGGCGGAACAAACTATGATACTTATGGCAGCGGATCAGCGCGGATGGGAACAAATACTGCGGATGTTTATACTGCACCTACCAAGCAGGATGTATGGGGAAAATACAGCTGGATTAACCGGATTCTCCCTTCCTTGAACGGACAGACGGATGCACCGGAACCGGCGCAGTTTGGTAATGCCGGACTTGTGCTTATGCAGGACGGTATTGCACAGTGCCCGACGAACCCGAACCAGGAATATGTCACAGGGCAGTCCCGTGCATTCTTTATCCCGCTGGTTACATATACGAACTTTGGTGCTGATAAAAACGCCGAATCGCACGATATTACCAACTATACATTCAAGTATACAGACGGGAATGACAGCGTAGCCGGGAGAGTCGGTTATACCATGGATTCCATCTACACAAACGGACAGACGAAAGTCAACAACATCGTTGTCCATGACCCGGTTTCCGTACAGGGGGCAAATATCCTTACGGTAAACAAGGAAATGGACCAGCGTGTGCTCGGCGATGATAAAAGCGGGGCAGCGGAGATGAATAAGGAAGCTGATGATGCGACTTGTCCGGGAACAGCAGAAGAATGCCAGTACCGGCTGTTAAACTGCCAGTATGGAAAGCCGGTGCGCAGGGCGGCATTTAATGTTGACAATGCAAAGCACAGTGATGTGGAAGATGATGACGGGGTGGTACACAGCTATGATTCCATTATCAGCAATATCCTTGCCCCGGGCGGCACTTACATGGATGTAAGTCTCGCAGACAGTGGATTTTCGATCAGGCGCTATGACGGGCTTGGGGCATTTGAAGGGACATCGGAAGATGATAGGAACCAGCCGGACCGTTACCTTTCTGGAAACGGCAGTGCATCGCTTGCAATGTCATGGAGCGCAATGGGGGTAGATACGGAAGAAGCAAAGAATGATACTTACGAACTTCAGGGCGTATTTAATTTCCACAATGCACTGGATTCAGAAAAAGCACTGTTTACCACCCGGGCAACCAAGCTTCTTGCAGAGCCGGATGGTTCCTTAAAGATTGTGCTTGCAGACGGATCCGAATATACATCTGCGGCTTCCCTCCTGGCAAAGGATGGGAAGAATGCCATCCAGTATCATTTTGGAATGGATTCCGTGATGTTATCCCCTAAGAAGGTTGACTACAAAGGCGGTTCTTATACCGTGGATGCTAATACAGGTGTAATTGTTGATGGAAAGGAAATTTCCTTTACAAAAACAAAGAATCCTTCCGGGGACATGACGAATTACATTGGTGACGGCATCTGGTTCGGTAACCAGGACGATGCAGTTTCCGATGGTACAGCTTATAATTCCGTTTATGACTGCAGCTATTCATTGGATAATCTTGCAGTTACAAGACTTGCACCGGAAAAGGACGCAAACGGTATTTCATACAGGCATACCTTATCCTGCTTTGCAGGTGTAACAGAACACGCCAAAACAACACAGGATTATTACAATGGCATAAGTGATAAAAAGGTACAGTATACTTACAATTATACAGGTGATGTGCAGACATTCACTGCCCCGGCAGACGGAGTCTATACCCTTGAGGCATGGGGAGCTTCTGGCGGTGATGGATATGATGACAGCGTTGACAGGGAAACTACAAGTTCTGTCGCTGGAAATGGTGGATATTCCAAAGGAAATATCAGCTTAAAGAAAGGACAGAAAATTTATGTTTTTGTTGGCGGCGCTGGAAAATATGGAGCCGGGACAAACCGCTTTGGAGGACCAGCTGGTGGTTACAACGGCGGTGGTGACGGTGGTGTTGCTGACAGCGGTTCTGGTGGAGGAATGTCACATATTTCTACCACAAACAATCCCGCAACAACAAGCTGGAACCCTGATGGGACACTTCTGGCTGCCGGCGGCGGTGGCGGAGCAGACAACAGCGGGGGAAGCCGTGGATCTGATGATGGACGCGGTGGAAACGGCGGTGGAAAGAATGGTGAAAATGCATACATTGAAAATATAAAATCTACCGGAAATGCGACATGGACACCAACAAGTGGTTTATCACTGCGTACCGGGACAACACTTTCTGGTAACAGTGCAGTAACGAATGGAAGTGAACAGGGTGTATTTGGCCCATATAAAACCTATCTTCCGGGACAAAAGGTTACGATAACAGTAAAAGGTGATAATCTTACAAATGGATATCCGGTTGTATATACCAATTATGGAAGATACCAGACAAGAAATTATACGGTTGAAGCAGCAAACAGTAATGAATACAGATATTCATTTACCGTACCAAGTGGACTTACATCTACAACAAATACCGACGGAACTTCTGCAGATTCCGGACAGAATCCATATACTATCTGGGAATTCTGTTTCCATGCAAGGGGTTCTTCACGGATGAGGATAGACTCTGAAACTGCATCCTGTGACTATAACTCAGCCAACCAGAATATGGGCGGCTGCGGAATGGGAGGAACCCAGGGCAGCGGATACAAACAGGGTGTTGGGGAATCTGTAACATTTGGAACTGATTCTGGCGGTGCCGGAGGTGGCTGGTACGGTGGATATGTCACTAATGCAAATAATGGCGGCGGTGCCGGCGGTTCGGGATATACAGCATCCGGTCTTACAAACACAGAAATGAAGTCCGGGGTACGCCGTGGAAACGGTCTTGTAAAAATCACTGCAGCCGGAACGATTGACTGGACACGCAAGTTTGATGATGGCTACCAGAAACAGACATCAGAAAACAACAGACATGTGCATACAGAAGCATGCATGGACACGCCATCGGAAGGTTTTAAGATTGCAGTAGATGAAGCAAGCAACGGAAACACTGCAGACCTTGGAAAAATGCTTGGATCTGCGGTATGGGGTAAAATTAAGGACCAGCTGAAGAATTGCTATGGAAGTGGCAGCGGCGGATCTGCAGGCAGCGTAGCTGCAGGAAAGACCTATACCTATGACTATTCCGGATCCGTGAAAAGTGTTACCCTCCCGGCTGGTAAATATAAGCTGGAAGCATGGGGAGCATCCGGTGGAGGCAGAAACCCTGGAAAGGGTGGATATTCAGCCGGAACAGTAACATTTGCAAATGAAACTACCGTATACATTGTAGCTGGACAGTCTGCAGGTACATATAATGGTGGAGGTATCGGATGCCATGGATATGGCGGCGGTGCAACACATTTTGCAACAGCAAACGGTGAATTAGCTGCATTATCAAATAATAAGAACAGTGTCTTGCTTGTAGCAGGAGGCGGAGCCGGAGGAAGTTCCGGAGCTGGTGGAGCCGGAGGCGGCGCAAACCAGAGTGGTACAACCGGTGGAAACGGATGTGGCACGAAAGGGGAAGGCGCAACTGTCAGCGGACCTGGAAATGCTTATTTCAGCGGATCATTTGGAAAAGGAGGATCGAATTCCGGTTGGAATACCTGTGGCGGGGGCGGCGGTCTCTATGGAGGTGGCGGAAGCTACGAAAGCTATTCGCGGAATGATGATGACGACGCTGGTGCTGGCGGTGGTTCGGGATTTGCTTCCCCTTCTTTGACAGATGTATCCGGTATAACCGGAGAGCATAGCGGAAATGGGTACGCAAAGATCACTGTTATCGAAGCACACACTGACTATGATCCGGACAAAGTGTTTGACCTGGTCAAGAAAGCCGTTGGAAATAATTATTCACAGATTCCGGACAGTGTCACTACAGATGGACATACCATCGTGAACCCGTTCTGGAGCTGCCAGTGCATCTATGACAGCCATGTATGCACGAAGCACTGCAAGACCACTTATGTCCTGCAGTGCAAGGAACCGCATCATAAGGCAGTTAACGGAAAGATTGGACATTACGATGCTGGCAATGAGATCTGTTATGATGCATGTCATAATGATGAGCTGCATAAAAAGGGTGCAGAGCAGGCAAATGCAGGAAAACCGGGAACGTCCAAGCCGCTGGAATTTGGAGATTTCGTCCTGCTTGATAACTATTTTTATATTTACTTCCCAAACAGTGGCGATTTTTATGAGTCAGATGATTATGGAATCGCCCAGACCGAACAGCGGAAGGGAAAAGGATATGCGAATAATTATGACTGCACGGAGTGGACCAGGGAGAAATGGATTAAATTCCCATTTTCTGTTTTGTATAATCGGAACGGAACCTTTGAGGAGCACCCTGCGGGTCAATGGTTCCAGCTGGAAATTACGGACAAGGTGACGAACCGCAACGTTAAAAACAACTGTTACGATCTGACCAGCTTGTCGGAGCGTGATGATGGATTTACGTATCAGTTCTACGCCCAGCTTGACAACCATGAGATGAGTGGGGCTACCATTGAGTATGCCGTGGAAGCAATCAACAACCAGCCTTCCCCGAGCGGCAGTGAAAATCCGTACGACCGTGACGGAACGTTATCACTTGACTGCTCTCAGGATAACTCAAGCATTACAAATGCAGAACGTGCAATTGACCTGACGGCAAAACATTCAGCATATAAGCAAACGTTCGTCGATTTAATATCAAGGATTGGCAACCTCACGGTGCAGGATAGTACCGACCTCCGCTTTAGCAATTTGTTCAAACGTAAGACAAATGATGATAAATGGTATATAGATGGTATTGTTCATGCAGTCGATAAGAGTATACAGAACGCATACCTGTCATGGCATAAAAATAATGGGGATACCGCAACGGATATCCGGGGCGAAAAGGTATCCGCATATAACCAGTGGTACAATACATGGCATACAGCAAAGTGGTCTGATGTAGGAGAGGACTCCAGCAGGTGCGTATCAACCCCGCTTGAGTCAGCAAAGAATAACATCGCAGCACTGCGGGGAAAGAGTGAGCAGCTTCAGCTTGGATACAACCTCTTATGGGATATCCAGGTATTAAGCCGGGATTTCGCGGACGGAAACGTCCAGATCGAGCCGAAATATTACATCCTCGATACTAAGAAGGACAAGCTCATGGCAGTTGATGTGTGGGGCAGCCGGAATGAAGATGTAACGCTTGTTAATGAGTTTGGTCTTATGGATAAGTATGGAACAGACTACTTTAATCAGCAGAAAGACAAAATTTATGACCATGCTATGTTACTGAACTGGGATGACGAGAAGGCACGCCGGAACTACAGCGATGAAGAGAAGGCTGCGACCGAAACGGCATCGAAAGTGCTCGGCCGTACAATACTCGATGCAAATGGAATGCCGATGACCCAAAAAAATCCATTAACTGGTATGGAAGAAGAGGTTGTTGCACCGCTGTCTATCCCGATGGGGGATGGCTACCGCGAGGGTAACGCGCAGTTCCTGTACCTGAATGGACGTACCCGTACTTTTATTGGAAACAGTAAAGTTACAGCACTCCATAAAGATATTAATGGTGATGATGACCAGGAGCTCTTCAAGGAATTTGATGCTATTGGAAATGACCTTGGATCTAATGGGGTTTCAGAGGATGAGTACAGTTTCTGTGCATCCCGCTGGCACGTAACACTCGGGCTGCCGTCTTCTGCAAAATTTACGGATGTGACCGTGGATAAAGATGGTAAAGAGCAGCATATCAATCCTTACGATATGATTACCGACGAGGATACCGGGGATAAGATTTATGCGTACCAGAAATATGACCCAGATTACCTCAAAGAACATGGAGATGAGAACCGATACATGATCCTCGAAACAGCACGTATCACAGCATACGGAGCGGTCTACAACCTGAGATATTCACAGCTTATGGACAATGGATCGATTACTGCAGCCAACGGGAAAACGTATAATTTCGTCGACAGTGCGACATATCCAGGCAAGGCAAACTCGATACCGACATTGCTTGCGGTATATGGCATCACTAACTCAGGTAGGGACTATGAGACACTACAAACACATTGATGATTTGATAACTGCTATTGATATTTAATAGTATAACGCAAAAAAAGAAAGCCACTCAAGGAATTTTCCAAGAGTGGTTTTTCTTTTGTCCTTTTTTTAGTCCATGCACCACTTGTGGGGTGCAACGTAAAAAATATGGTGTCCATCATTTTATATATTTGTTTCAACCCCTGCGCCCCTCCACGGGGTGCCACTGTAAACGCGAATGGGAAACGTGTTTTCGTAAGTGTCAGGGTAAAAATCGACTTTTACAGAAGATTTTTCATAAATTCCTTTGACGATTTACATAAAGGCACAATATGTATAATGAAAACATTGCTTTATTTTGCGCTTTTCTCATTTTGGCTAACTTGGGAGAGGACAAGGAAATTGTGTTGCATATTTATTAAGGAAGGATGGTGAGCGGTATGTAAGGGATTAGCGAAAACACAGGTCGCACCCCGTAAAGGGGTGCGTGGATGAGGAAAGAGAGAAAAAAATATGTAAACAAGGAAACAAGAGTTTCTTTAGAAGAATGGAGGAATAAATATGTGTATGTATTGTGAAAGAAGAACAGACGTAAAATTTGGATGGAAACAACCGAAACTCCCATATCATAGTGATAATCTAAACGAAGGTAGATTGAATGGAAATGTATTAGAAAATGAAAAATGGGACGGGGTTATTCATGATTATCAAACCGCTACTCCAGAATTGATTCTCACTTGTCCTGGTTATTTTAACGGCGAAGGTGTTGGTTCTATTTACATTCCAATAAAATATTGTCCTGAATGTGGAAGAAAATTGGGGGGAATAAAAAATCATAAGAAATGAGGATTTCAAAAGGAAGGTGAAATTATGAGTCAAAGCAATTATGAAAAATACGCAGTAATTAAACAGCAGGAATTATTACACAAGGAGAGAAATTTGCAGCAAGCTATTAGTTGTCTTAGAGACAGAAGAAAATTTGCTTCGTTGCAATCTATTGATAGTGCAATAGATTTTGTTGCTGATTTATATGATTTGTCTATTGATGAAATTAAAAGAGCAATGGATGGAGAAGAATATTGGTGTGTATAACTATTAAATAATTGTATGATTGGAGATAAGTATGGATAAGATAAATCAAATTAAAAAAGAAATCATTATATCAATGAAAATGATGGATACAACTATTAAAAATGTCAAAGAATCAGAAGAATATAAAATTGCGCAAGCATATAATCAAGGATTGAGGGATGCTATGGCTATTTTTGAAAGAGAAATGAAACGATGATTTCATCAAGAAAATAAACAGGACAAAGACACGGCTTCGGCTGTGTCTTTTTTTATCTCATATTAAAGGTGTAAACATCAAAGTTATCGAAAGGAGAAAAAGAGATTATGGGAAGAAAGAAAATAAAAATCATCGGGAAACCTCCTCCTGATTGAAACTTTTGTGTAGGTAAAGAAACAAGAGTTTCTTTGGAAGAAGGGAGATAATAAGAATGCAGAATATTACAGAAATTATCAATATTATAGAAAAATCATGGGGAGTGAATTCTATTAGTTGCCCTTTCGGTTCATGCACAGAGAAATTTGCGAACGAAAAGATGATAGAAATTGCTAATAAAAATAATTTTCCTGATGATATACTTAAATTGATTAAAGATAATCCGATTAAGTTTCATAAATATCAGAAATTTGACAATGGACGTGGTATAGGTAGATACTATGCAAATTTGGTAAGACATATGAAATGAGGATTTAGAAGGGATAAGGTAGTAAAGATGGAATTTATACCAACGAATGAATATATTAGAGTTTCTTTACAGGAAGGGCTTAACGCTTTGCAAATAGGTCGAGTTGACAAATTATTTTCTGATGGATTGGACGACTATGAATATATTTATTTTGATAAAGAAAAAGGATTTTGTTATGAGGATAATTGTGTGATTGGAAGTACATTTGACCAAACATTAGATAGATTACATTCTGTCGGATGGTGTTTTAAACATAACTTTTTCATAAAAATCCAATGAAACGATGATTTCATCAAGAAAATAAACAGGATGAAGACACGGCTTCGGCTGTGTCTTTTTTTTATCTCATATTCCTTGTGTAAATAATAAAGCCATCGAAAGGAGAAAAGAGAAAATTATGAGTAAAGAATATTACACTATTATTCGAGAATATTATGGATTCCCAGGTTACATCAATACGGATTTGTCAGAAAAGGAAGATTGCTTTGCTTTTGATACGGAGTGTGAAGCGAATCAATGTTTACGAGATATATTCGAAAATGGCGAATGGATGGAGGATGAAAGGCATGGAAAAATAAGACATTATGTGGCGAAAAAATATAAAAACTTTTATTAAAAACAAACAGGACAAAGACACGGCTTCGGCTGTGTCTTTTTTTATCTCATATTAAAGGT
>ERZ1106919.1042-NODE-1042-length-19607-cov-67.181721_pt1 | contig 19607 bp, 7 predicted proteins | sample MGYA00403654_ERZ1106919 | MGnify/ENA primary metagenome ERZ1106919 (study PRJEB35170, sample SAMEA104062450) | human gut metagenome | biome: human gut; feature: human-associated habitat; material: faeces | place: Denmark | collected 2012-10-08 ... | reverse complement strand
TTATACAGATTTATGAACTAAAAATAGCAAGCTAAGGAACTTGCGAAACTTGAATCATTTGACTATGAACGATATGTGTTTTCAGACAACACGGTTTCAATGTCAAAGAACACTGCATCTTCTGATGGTACATATACGACATCTTGCAACAATGGTGAAATCTATAATGGAGTTTTATTTTCATCATATGTTGAGCAACAAGGCGAATTGGCAAGAATGTGTTATTCTCTGACAAACAGAAACAGTGTTGATGTTACAATATCATTGGGAGCTTATGCTGATGTTATGATAGGCAGTAATGATCGCGCACCTATCTCACGCAGGAAAGACCAATTGGAGAATACATATGGATTGACCATGAAAGATGGTTATGGTGCACAATTATGTGTCCTTTTTGGTGCAGGATTAGCAGGTGTGTCTAAAGTTGATGATTTCTGGTTCGGAAATTATGGATATAACAACAATGCATATAATATAGTCGGGAACTATGAAAGAAGTGACAACTTTATGATAGAGAACGGTTCTTATGACAGTGCTATGGGCTGGTGTTGGAAAAACAGGACAATTCCTGCTGGTGCAACTGTTGTTTTCTCTTACCTTATCGGTGTTGGTGATGTAAGGCTTGAACCTAATTCTTCATTTGAGGTTACTCCTGATGACCCTGATGGTTGGAATGACCTCTCCCGTCCTCATAAGCTCACGCTTAACGGCGAGTACGAAAGTCCTGCTGGAATTGACGGCATGATTGAATATGCTGTGGAAGATAGCGAAGAATGGAAAGCCTTGACCGACACTTTGACTTCTGGAGAAGAATTTACAGCAGAACTTATTGCGATGTTCTATCCTGAAAAGGATACTCACACAATCCGTTTCCGTACGGTGGACGCAGTCGGAAATACAACCATGCTTACACCTATCATATATAAAGATGTGTGTTTCCATGAAGTTGCAGGCATTGAGAATAAAGTCTATAACTATGGCGATTCAATCTATCAGACAAACCTCACTTGTGATTTAGCTGAAGGACAATATGTCGTAAATGAATACCACAACAATGTGAATGCAGGAACAGCGACATTCATGGTTCAAGGTGTGTTCCCGTTGACTATCGGAAGACGCACCTACTCATTCGAGATTAGTCCGCTTGCTCTTGAAGGTGGTATTGTTCTGCCTGAGGACAACTTTGTTTACAATGGCTATTCAAAACGTCCAGAATGGCAATTTACATCAGATAGGAACAACAATCTTGTAGAAGATGCTGACTACACCGTTGCTTACAAGAATAACCTTTATCCTGGAGAAGGAACAATTGAAGTTACTGGTATTCGTAATTACAAAGGAACATTGTCAGCTTCGTTCAATATCGACAAGGCACAGTTTTCAAGTAATCTCTACGAGTTCACACTTCCAAACAATGACATAAGCTATGACGGCGAAACTCATGCAGCAACAGTGGCCAAAGTTGAAGGCGTTGGCGATGTTGTCATTACATACGTGAACACAGAAGACAACGCTGTAAGCACAGATGCCCCGTCAAGCGTTGGCTCGTACGACATCTATGCAGAATTTGCTGATGGTACGCTCTATTATGGAAAGGCTAACGAAAAGATAGGTTCGTTCTCTATCTATCAATTTGACGATAACGAATGGCTTGCTTTGAATGTTCTCAGTACTCAGCTGCAAGAAAACGGCTGGTCGCCTTCTTGGAATCTGGCTGCTGGTCCAGTGGCAGTAAGTAAGTTTGACGGTCTCGTTATCGAGCAAGGGCATGTTGTTGGAGTCAATTTCAAGAGCAAGAACCTCACTGGAATACCGACAGGCCTTCTTGCCTTTTCTCAACTGAAGTCAGTTGATTTGTCACATAACAATCTGACAGGCAATGCTGGATTGTTGGCCGCTCAGCTTCCGAACCTGACATCGTTGAATTTCTCTTACAATCAGTTCTCAGACCTTTATCCGATGATTTCACCAAATGTCACTTCTTTAGACATCAGTCATCAGACGATAGACAAGACTATTGACTTCGATATTGCTCATCTGAATATAGAGCAGTTGGCCGCACAGATTCCGACCATTGTACTTTACGACCATGCAAATCAAAGGTACAATACGGACTTGAACTTCATTTGCACCACATCCGAAGCAGAGTCGTTTAACTACAACAATACTGACCAATGGGCTTTGCAACTGTCATACAAGAACGGCCTACTGACTATGCCGTATGTTTCCTCTCAGAACACGTTCTACGGTCATAGCGGTGACACATTGAAGGTGTTTGCCCTTGACAAGAACAGTAATTTGACAGGCACCAACTTCCATCTGCGCTTCTTCTTTGAACAGGGTGATGCAAACTTTAATGGGTCTATCGACATCCTTGATGTCCAGAGTGTCATCAACTATATGTTTGAGGAATACCAGAACCGTCCGTTCAACTTCACCGCAGCAAATCTATGGGAAGACGAAACAATCAACATTCAGGATGCTATTTGCGGTGTAAACCTATTGTTGGAACAAAGTCCTGCTTCTGCTCCTGCAAGGACAAGGGTAAATATGCCATTGGTTGAAACTGACCCCGACGCAATACTCCAAATCATTGATGGCAAGTTAGTTCTCAACTCAACAACTCCAGTTGCAGCATTCGACATTGTGCTCAATGGTGTCTCTGCTTTCGAGTTGAATAACGAACTTAATGCACTTGGCATTATGGTTAGCCAGAAGCAGAACGGCAATAGCGTTCACTTCATTGGCTATTCATTCAACGGTGGCACGATTCCAACTGGCGAGTTTGCACTTGCAACTGTCGGCGATGTTTATGGAATCACAGCCAAACTCGCAGACTGCAATGCTGACGAAATTAAGTGCTTGCAATCACAGACTACAGCAATCTGTGCCATTTCAGCTGACATGCTCAACGGATGCGAAATCTATACTCTCGATGGTCAGAAGTTGAATCGGCAGAATATACGACAAGGCAATGTCTATATCGTACGATCAAAAGACCGTTCTACCAAAGTAATGATAACAAAATAAAATTCAGAATATGAAAGCTAAGAAAACATTTCTCTTGCAATTGGCTCTCTTGTGTTCGGTACTAACCGTATCGGCACAAGAAGTCAACAGACTGTCCGTTTCTGAAAAGCGAATGCAGCGAGGCACAGAAACTCAGCTGACGATAGATATGGACAATCTTAGCGAAATTGTAGCGGTGCAGTTCACGCTGACATTGCCTTCTGGCTTTACCATCACTCCGTCTTCTGCCATCATTACCGGCAGAGGTGCAGGACACATGGTAACGGCGCGCAACATGGGCAACAACCGCTATAAGTTCGCAATCCTGTCTTCAACCAACTCACCGTTGAAGGGCATCAAGGGCTCACTCGTTTCTGTGAACTTGAAAGCTAACTCGACGTTGGACGAAGACAAAGATTATGAAATCACCATATCCGATGCCGTTATGGGTGTTAAGTCTGGTGCTAATGTAATTAACGAGGCAAACAATGGTATTGTACACATCGTTAGTCTGCCAAATCTGCATGTAACAGCGCTTGAATGCTCGGAAGCGATTGCTGGTTCTGACATGACTGTCAGCTGGACTGTTTGCAATGATGGTCGCGGCAATACTGGAGACATTCAGTGGAATGATTATGTGTGGCTCGTACCAGACATTCAAGGAGGAACATCCATGACAGGAGCAAAGCTGCTCAAAACAGTCAGCAACGTTTCGGCCTTGGCAAGTGGTGAATCGTACAACAACACTGTAAACATCCCACTTGAAGAACGAATATATGGCAACTATGATGTGGTGGTCACCTCCGATATGCGTAGCGTTACCAATATAGACCTTTCTTCTGTCGGTAATGTTTTGCCTCGTCCATACAATCCAACTGATTCTTATTTGTATGCCAGCACAGATGCGCAATACAACAAGGTTGATGAAGAGAACGAGACACCAACCCGCAGCGACAACTTCCGTTACAAGGCAATTGAAATTCAACTTCCGCCATTGGCCGATCTTCAGGTGCCGAATGTAACTGTCGTTGTTGACAACAGTGAATCATACTCAGGAGAGAACACTGCACCTTCCCCACTCACAACATCTGGACTGGCATCATCAACTGCGTTCTATTCAGGCAAGAAGATCAAGGTGACAGCAACGCTTCAAAACAAAGGCGGTGCTGCAACCACGCCAAAGAACATAGCCTGTGCATTATATCTCTCACATAATTCCGACCGCAAGGAAGGTCTTGATTACCGACTTGATTCTAAGAATGTAGAAATATCATTGAATCCAGACGAAACGGTTGAATTGACATTCACAGGTCATATTCCTTACGAATGGTCTGGTGAGACTTATTTCCATGTGCAAGTTGACCTGAACGATGTGGTTTATGAGTCAGCCAACACTGCCAACAATTGGGGCTGCACTCCACAAGTCAATGTGTTGATGACTCCTGGAGCGGACTTCAAGCCTACATCTATCAAGGCTCCTGCACAAGTATCACTCAACTCACAGTTTGATGTTACGTATTCTGTTGCAAATATTGGCCCGGGCGTACCTTTCTCTTCACGCTGGACAGATAAACTGTATATTTCATCTTCTGCCAATGGCCTTGATGGTAATGCTGTGTGCATAGGCTCATGCTCTCGTTCTGGAAGCTATCAGATAGACCAACCTCTTGCTGTTGTTGCTCCTGCACATGTGAAGCAGAAAGTCGCAGGTGTTACAGGTGGATATACTCCAAAATATAAATATGTGGGCGATGATTATAATGCCACTTGTTCTGTCAAGTTACCCTCACTCACGCCGGGCACATATTATATATATGTAAAGGTGGATGCCGACAACAACGTATTTGAGTATGACGGAGAGGATAATAATATCCTTTATTCTGGCAAGGTTGAGCTACAAAGTACCGACCTTGCTGCATCGCTTATCTCAATATCCGAGGAGAATTTGATTACAGGCGACAATGTTGCTGTCGCTTGGTCAGTTCGCAATGTGGGACAGTCTAACATAAGTAATAGAACGATTACTGATGCTTTCTATGCAAGCAGCAATGCCGATGGTTCAAATGCTGTGCAGTTGGCTACAGTCACCAACACAATTTCGCTCGCAAAGAATGTGTCAAAGACTTTCCGCACCAATATCACCATACCGAAAAATTCAAGTCTGACTGGTTTGAAGTATGTGTTTGTAAAGACAAATATAAACAACGATATTATAGAATCAAGCACAGCCAACAATAAGTCTGACAATCTTCAGCGCACATTTGAGTATGTGGACGCACAGAGTGCCGAACAAGCAAAAGTGAACGGAACGAATATCGCAATATTTGGGCTTACTGCACCTGCCACCGTTGATATGGGCGCAACTATTAATGTGTCATTCTCTGTTCGTAACGCAGGTACCGAAACCATTGGCAAAGACGTTAAGAAAGAACTGTTCTTGTCAAAGAGTAAGACTTACGATGCTTCGTCTGCCATTGCTTTGAATATGGAGAACGGCACTTTGCCATCAACAGCAGATATGCAGTCTGGTGCAAAGGTCAATTGCTCGTCACATATAACACTGCCCTCAAATATCATGGGTGGTAACTACTACCTGATAGCATACGCCAATCGTGATAAGTCCGTATCAGAAAAGACTTACAACGACAACTACTCTTCGCTGCCAATATATCTGAATGGCAACTTGCCCGACTTAACCGTTTCTCAGCTTAATGTACCAAACGAGATAATGACGGCAGAGCCTGTGGAGATTTCATGGACAGTAAGCAACAATGGCACATGGAGTGCGAATGCCACAATCGCATCCGTTTATCTGGCGGATGATGCGACACTTAACACCCGTACAGACAAGTTGATTGAAAACTTTTCTGTGAAGCAGTTGGCGAAAGGTGCATCTATCGAGCAGAATGCTACAATGACCATCGCAGACGGAGAAGCTGGCAACAAGTACATTATTGTGTCCGTTGACAGAAATGATGCCATAGTGGGAAGCGACAACACGAATAATATCGCTACTGCGCAGTTCACAGCTGTGCAATCCCCTCTGCCAGACTTGGCAATCAGCAATTTCTCTATTGAAGGCGATTTGAAAGCAGGACAAATAGCGACAGTCAAAGCAACTGTCAAAAATGTGGGTGTCGCACCTACCCGCAAGGACAAGTGGGCAGATGCTTTCTATCTCTGTAGCGATTACAACTTTGACCAGAACAAGGCTATACAGTTAGGCAGTAAGTCGCATGTCGGGGTATTGCAACCTGGCGAATCATACGACTTGACGGCAACTATAAAAGTGCCGACTGATGCACAAGGCTATTATGTTGTGTATGCTATGACAGATGCCAACGATGTCATCTACGAGTCAAACACAAGCAATAACACCACCCGCACAACTGCTGCCATTGTCAATTCGTCAGCAACTCCTGCAGAACTGGCGATAACAAGATTGTCTGCTCCTTCGTCTATTACTGCAGGCGAATCCGTCACTATTACCTACACAGTGCAAAACAATAGTGATAATGATGCCGAGGGTCTGCTTCGCGATGTCATCTATATGTCAAAAGACAATAAACTGGATGCAAGCGATGAAATGATTGGTGTCGTGACTGGCGATGTTTGCATCGAGGCCGGCAATAGCATTGAGCGCGAGGTTACAGGCCGCATCACAAACATGGTTGAGGGGTCTTATTACATTATAGTAAAGACCAACTCGACACATTCCATTGCAGAATCAGACTATGATAATAACAGCCGTGTGTGCGATGCGGCAACTTCGCTCAACTACGCACGTCTGTCGCTTGGTGAAACAGTATCAGCCACAACGTCAGGTTGGTTCAAACTGCCTGTGCATGATGGCATTTCTTCTAAAACTCTCGGTCTGTATCTCAACCACCCCGAGGAAAATCCTGCAACAATGTATGTGGCATACGAAAGCGTACCAACAACAGCCAAGTACGACCGCAAGTCAAACGCATTGGAGAATGGTCAGCAAGAACTGCTTGTGCCTAATGTGCAGTCAGGCAACTATTATGTACTGGCACAAGCCAACAGCGCAACCAACAAGAGCTTGAACGAGTTCCTGTTGAGCGACCAGACCGCAGACGATGATGTGGATATGACAATATCTGCTAAAGAGGTGCAGTTCGGTGCAACATTACTCAGTATCAAGGAGGGCGGCAATGGCGGTTGGCTTACTACCGATATTCACGGTGCGTTGTTCGATTCAATCATGGACTTCCGCCTGTTGCGCGACAAGCAGTATATCCCAGCCGAGTCTATCACCTTCAACGACCAGACATCAACACGCACCATCTTCAACCTGAATGACGCTGCGGTTGGAAATTACGATGTTGTTTCAGAACTTCCTGACGGAACACAGGCAACATTGCCTAACGGTTTCCAAGTTCTGCCTGGTACTTCTGTTGGTCTTGGCGTTAAATTGGAAGGTCCAAAGGTTACACGTCTTAATGGTGCTTCACCAATATCTGTTACATACGCGAATGGTGGCAACACAGATGTTAGTATCTGCGAGTTGCTGATTGTTGTTGAAGGTGGCAATATCGCAACATCAATAGAAGGACTAAAGGAGGAAAAGCATGAGTTGCATCTCATACCTGATACAGGTGTGGATAATCGTGGCTATGCAACCATTTCTCCTGGAACTCAGCGAACAGTCAACCTATTCTTGCAACAAACATCTGGATACACGCATGTTTATCTCTATTTAGTAAAATAAAAATCAATAATATATGAAACGTATAATATTTACATTCTGTTGTTCTATGCTGCTGCTCACTGCCGCAGCACAGAACATCATACGACCAAAGATAGCAGGTCCCAATGGGTTGTGGGTGAACAGCTATAACGGCGTTCTATTCTTTGGTCAGACGGATTTTGAGACGCAGAATTCGGCAATGCCGATGGAACTGCGCTTCTACTACAACAGTTCATCGCATAACACCAATTATGGCTATGGTCTCGGCTTCTCTCTTGGCTATGAAATGCGCTATGAGATAGCCGACAATGGCGATGTAACTATCTATCAAGGCGATGGACGCTCTGACACCTTCAAACGTTACGGCAATGACTTCGAAGCACCCGCAGGGGTATTCAGTAAGCTAACAATGGAAGACGATACATACACTGTAACGGAAAAGACAGGCGAGAAGCACATCTTTGGCAATTCAACCTACAAGAAGCTGACTGCTGAGGTTGACCGCTTCGGCAACCGAACAGATTTGACCTATCAAGACAGTCTGCTTGTGCAGATCAAAGACGCTGTGGGTCACACCATCAATCTGGAATATACCAACGGCATGATGACTCGTGCCACGGCTTCGTTCCTCAACGGCGCGTTCACATATCAGTACGATGCCAAGAACCGTCTGCGTAAGCGCACGGATGCAATGGGTTTCTCTACGCTTTACGACTATGATAAGGACAACCACATTGACGAGATTACCGATGCCAATGGTAACAAGACCGTGATTGCCTACAACAGTGCAGGAATGGTTGGTCGCATGAAAACGGATGTCACAGACAAAAGCATCCGCTACGATGGCGACAAGACAGTCTTCATCGACTATACCGAACCTAAGAACCAATACTCTTACTATCGTTGGGATGATAAAGGACGTGTTGTAGAAAAGGTAGGACTTTGTTGTGGTTCGCAGGCCACATTGGAATACGATGAAGACGACAACGTCATTAAGCGTACCGATGCAAATGGCGGCATAACAATCTACACTTACGATGACAACGGCAATATGCTTTCTGTCACAGACGCTATGGGTAACACCGAGCGTTACACATACGAGTCGGACTTCAATCAAGTAGCAAGTTATCAAGACAAGAACGGTAACAGCTATCGTTTCTCATACGATGCCAAAGGCAACTTGACCAGCATTAGCGGACCAGAAGGTTTCTCCAACTCGTTCACTTATAACGAGCGCGGATGGCAGTTGACCGCTACCGATGCCAACAGCAACGTGACGAAGACAACATATAACGACAATGGTACAACGGCTTCTATCATGGATGCTGCTGGTTATACACAACGTTTCGGTTACGACGGTTATGGCAACATCACATCTGCCACAGATGGCCGTGGCAATACCACAAGCTATCAGTACGATGCCAACAATCGTATTACGCAACAGACAGATGCTTTGGGCAACAGTACCAAGTTGAGTTATGACAAGGTTGGCAATATTGTGCGTGTCACTGATGCCGCCAATCACATCACGGCCTATACTTACAATGCCGTAAACGATGTGCTTTCTCGCACCGATGCCGCTGGTCATACAACAAAACTGACATACGATGGCAAGGGAAATGTGCTTTCAGTAACTGATGCGTTAGGTCAAACAACAACGATGACCTACAACGAGCGCAACAAGTTGCTGTCGCAGACCAATCCCGCAGGCGAGAAGACTTCGTATGACTACGATGGTAAAGGCAACCTCATAGCTGTGTTCCAACCTAATGGCAACACCATCAACTATGATTATGACCTCTCTGACCGTGTTATTCAAATTTGGGATAACATGGGCGTAATTGCCAAATACACTTACGATGGTAACGGAAACCGCATTACCATCACAGACGGTATGGAACGCACCGTGAACTACGCCTACGATGGATTGAATCGTCGCACAATCGAAACACTGCCGAGTGGTGCTGTAACCCGATATACCTACGATGCCAACTCCAACTTGCTGACCGTTACGGATGCGCTGAACAATGTGACGAGCTACACTTACTCATCGCTCAATCAGCAACTCTCACACATTGATGCGCTGAATGCTAAGACAACATTTGAGTATGACGGTAACGGCAATCTCGTAAAGGCTACTGATGCCCGCAACAATGCCACCACCTGGACTTACGATGCTCTGAACCGCAACACGCAGATTTCGTTTGCCAACGGCACTTCGCTGCAATACAGCTACGACTTGCTTGGCAATGTGATTGAGAGCAAAGACCGTGCAGGCAATGCAACCAAATACACCTACGACGTGGTTGGTCATTTGCTTAGCAAGACGTATGCTGACAACACACGCGATGAATTTGGTTACGATGCTGTAGGCCAAATGCAAAAGGCCGTAAACAAGAACGCCACCGTGCAATTTGTCTATGACAAAGCCGGTCGTCTATTGTCGGAAACTCTTAATGGTAAAACTACAGCCTATAAATATGATATTGCTAATGGTCTTCGCACTTACACCTATCCAAGCGGTATGAAGGTGGAAGAACACCTTAACGCCCGTGACTTGATAAGCAATATCATGCAGAACGGTAGTGAGGCTGTTGCAATGACCTACAATGTGGCAGGTCAAAAGACATCGCAAACTTACGCCAACGGCATCACTACAAATTATGAGTACAACGAAAATGGTTGGCTGTCGCGCATTGCTGACGATGCTAAGATTCTTGATCTCGCCATGACGTATGATGTAATTGGTAACATTACTCAACGCAAAGACGGTATTGACGAGACACAGACAGAGAACTATGGCTATGATGCCATCTCACAGTTGGTTTCGTTCAAGCGTGGCTCGGCGGTGGATAAGACTTATCAGTTTGATTTGCTTGGCAACCGCGTGAAGACAGTAGAGAATGGCATAACCACCAACTACACTGCCAACAACGTGAATGCCTACACCTCCATCACTGGCGGTCTGTCGTTCACTCCACAGTATGACGACAACGGCAATTTGCTCAATGACGACAAGCATACTTACGTTTACGACCTCAACAACCGCATGGTGTCAGCTGATAACGATGCTGTAATATTCAAATACGATGCTCTCGGTCGTCGCATAGCAAAAAATGACACTTATTATTACTACAGAAAAGGGACAGTCATTGAGTCTGAAAAGGGCAACGATGTTATTTCTTTTATTAAAGGAAACTTTTATGGGGAAAATCTTGCACTGATTTCTGGACGTGGGAACTTATTTTACCATTGTAACCATTTAGGCTCTATAGAGGCTATAACGAACAATGAAGGCAACAGTGTTGAACGTATCACTTATGATGTTTTTGGAACTCCAAATTTTATCATCAATGAGCAAAACACTATATTGTATTCTGCAGATAATTTATTGTTCTCTGGATATGAATATGATTCGGAAACTGGAACATATTATCTTCATGCAAGGTCTTTAAATCCTGTAATTGGTCGTTTTATGCAGCATGATCCGCTAGTTTATCTTGATTGGTTCAACGACTACACTTATGTTAGAAATAAACCAATATCATATTCTGATTTTAGTGGCTACTTAACTTTAAAAGGTGGTGTATCATATGATGTGTGTTTGGATAATACGAATCCAACTCCCACATATTCAAACACTCCAAAGCCAACTTATATTAGTGCTCCCAAACCAAAGCCAACTTATATTAGTGCTCCCAAACCAAAGCCAACTTATATTAGTGCAAGTCCAGAAGCAAAGAAGCCCAGTCAACCGATGCCGAATCTTAAGGGGGAAGCTGGAGGTTGTATAGCAGAGGGAGTAGGATTATGTGCCTCAATTTCTAGTGGTGTAGATAAAGACGGTAATTTGTATGAATCATTTGAAATTTCCCCAGTTGTAGGATATGGCGCATCAGGAAGTGTTTCTGGTTCAGTAGGAAACGATAATCCTAATTATGGTTTCGACACAGGCTTTAAATTTAAGGCAGTTGGCGAGCTAGGAGGTATGGCTGGAGCAAACTATACCGGCACATATAGTACAATGAATAGTGAAGGATCTTCAACTCTGGAAGTAAATGCTTTTGGAGCAGGAGCAACATTAAATACAGGAGGAACCGGCAATCTAAATGTTTCGGGAGGTGGTGGTATGAGTGTAACTGCAGGACCATATTTCTCTTGGACGTGGAAAGTAAAATAAAAAACATTTATGAAAAAAATAATTTTAGTTATATTGGGATTTGTATTTGCTTTTTATGCAAATGCTCAGGTCAGTTGTAATCAAGGTGACCAAAATCCTAATAATCCAGACCCCAAGCCATATCCCGGAGATAATTACGATCCGGATGGCAAGTTGTCGTATGACCCTAACGAGATAATTGGCCCTGCGGGTTATGATTCTGTCCGTTGGGTAAGTATAAAGGACATTCTCAACTATACCATTCTGTTTGAGAACTCCGAAGAGTTTGCCACAGCTGCGGCACAGATGGTGGATGTGCGCTTCGATTTCCAGAGTAAGGCTTTGCAGAAAGGCTTTGGAATCGGCACTTACTGTTTCTCAAATATGTCGTACAATGTGGAGAACTCACCCAATGCCTATCAAAACCGTATAGACCTGCGTGACTCGCTTGGCATCTATGTGGATGTGATTGGTGGATTGGATGTGACAAAGAACCAAGCGTTCTGGACATTCAGCACCATCGACCCTGCAACGGGTTATGCTCCGTGGGAACACGACAAGGGACTGCTGCAAGTGAACGACTCGACACACGTAGGCGAAGGCTTCGTGACTTTCAGCCTGCGACCATTGGCAACCATGCAGACGGGTGATACCATCAGCATTCAAGCCAATATCGTGTTCGACGATAACGATACTATCCCTACCAATCGTTGGTGCAACAAGATTGATGCAGGCAATCCACAGAGCAAAGTGACAGGCGAACCTATTCTCTCCCCCACGGGGGAGGGCCAGGGTGGGGCTTCCTACAGCCTATCCTTCACCGCAAAGGATGATGAGAATGGCTCAGGCGTGAACTCCGTGATCCTCTTCCTTGCCAACAGCGCAGGAATATATGAGGAATATGGAACATACGCACCGGACTCCATCGTTACATTCCCGACCGAAGCAGGCAAGCAGTATAAACTGTTCTCGCTTGCCATTGACAACACTGGCAATATGGAACCGCTGAAGGAAGCACCAGACCTCATCGTCAACTTCAACCAAGCACCGACTGACATTGCCCTATCCGACACCATCTTCAACGATGACATAGAAGCAAAAGGCTTTATCGGTGAACTGTCCACCATCGACTCTGAAGACGAAGTAAAGTTCACCTACGCTTTGGCAGAAGGTGAAGGAGCTATCCACAATGATATGTTCCAGATTGACGGTGCACAGTTGAAGGCAAAGGAGTGTTTCAAGTGTGCCGAGGATTCTGTATTCTCTGTACGCATCAGCACTACCGACGAGGGCGGCTTGTCTTTCTCAAAGGCATTCACCCTGAACATGAACAGAGTGCTGGAACGTCCGCAACCCGACACGCTGAACGTGGCTATCTGCGAGGGTGATGTATATGACTTCCACGGAACGGAAATAACCGAGGCTGGCCAGTACTTCTATACAAAGAGCAACGACTATATGTGTGACAGCGTGTATGTGCTTAACCTGCAAATCAATGCCTTGCCGCAAGCACCTACGGTTATGGTGCAGAACGACCAAATGCTTGTTTCTTCAATAGAGCGCAACAACCAGTGGTTCAAGGATGGCGAAAAGATTGAGGGCGCAACCGACATCACTTTCACACCGACGGAGACAGGTACATACTATGTATGCCAGTCAAACGGCTCATGCTACTCGCAACCATCAGAGAAGTTCTACGCCAATTTCAACAACATGGTTGATTTCACATTGCCATTGGCAGAAGGATGGACTTGGATGTCGTCAAACCTTGCTACAAAGCAAGACCCAAAGCAGTTGCTCGCTTCTATAGCAGACGAAGTAGAACGTTTCGTTGGCATAAACAACGAACTTGTTAACGACCCATTGTACGGACTTACAGGTACGCTGACAAAAGTAGAACCCACAGAGGCATACAAAATCAAGGTAAATGCCGCTACAGAACTTGATTTGTCAGGCCAAATCTATCTGCCGACAGAGATATCCCAGCCAATACAGAAAGGATGGACATGGATAGGATATGTTCCTACTATTGATATAGCAATAGAAGACGCTTTGGCAAATCTTAATCCTGTTGAAAATGATGTGATTAAAGGACAAAGCGATTTTGCAACGTTTGTTGGAGGCAAGTGGACAGGAACATTGACAACATTGAAACATGGCGAAGGATATATGTACTATTCTGCGGCAAAGAAAGAATTCAACTATCCTTTCTCCCGCATTACAAAGGTTGTTGATACGGATAACGCAACCCACATCAAGGCTTATTCAGTTTCTCCTTGGACTGTTGATGGGCACAAATATCCCGACAACATGACAATGATTGCGCAAGTGGTGGCTAACGGCAATGTAGCCCCTGTAGGTGCATACACTATAGGTGCTTTTGTTGGCGATGAGTGTCGTGGTATCAGCCAATATGTTGATGACCGTCTATTCATCACTATTCACGGACAGGCTTCTGATGGCAAAGTGTCATTCAAGGCATACGAGAATGTTACTGGAAATGAACTTGCAGTACAGGAAGCGGTTTCGTATAGAGAGGATAATGTGGGCACATACACAAAGCCAAAACTGCTGAATGTGGCAGATGCCACTGGCATCGATGCTGTTGAGACAGACGATTTCAATATTTATCCTAATCCTGTGCGTAACACGTTGTATATAAACGGTAATGTAAAAGACATTAAGAGTGTACGCATCATTGCCCTGTCGGGAGCAATCATTAACGCAGACACGCAATATAATGCAGAAAAGGGGCTGAATGTGTCCTATCTTGTTGACGGTAACTATATCTTGGGTATTGTCACTGATAAGGGCGTGGTTTACAAACGATTCATTAAAGTATATTGACACACAGTATGAAAACAACATTCAACAAATATATTATCATGGCTTTTGCCGCTTTGCTGTCGTTGACTGCAAATGCGGCGGAGCCGGATTGGAGCTGCGATGCCAACGATTACGAATACGATATGACGGTGTTCGCGGCATTGAGTATCAATGGACAAACTGTTGCGCCAAGCGAGTACACCTTGGCTGCATTCTGTGGCGAGGAGTGCCGTGGTGTGGCGACGGTGGTAAGCAGCAATGGCAACGATTACTACTACCTGCGTGTACGTAGCAATGTAAAAAGTGGCGAAACCATTACATTCCGAGCGTACAACAAAACAGCGGATGAAGAAGTAAAACAGCATTGGCTTCTGACCTCGCTTCCTTTCACAGCCAACGAAAGGACAGGCTTTCCAAGTACACCTTTTGTCGTGACATTCCAAGTGCCGACTTACACAGTCAGTGTGGCAACATCACCATACGGAACGATTGAAGGTGCTGGCGAATATGAGGAAGGAGCAGAAGCGACATTTACAGCAGTGCCAAATAATGGATACAAATTCGTTAGTTGGTACAATGGTTCAACAGAAAATCCGCTTATTATTCAAGTCCTCGACAATATGGAGGTCTCTGCAACATTCGCGCCTAAGACCTACACCGTGACATATATGATAGATCAAGAGGTTATCCGCATTGATGAAGTAGAGTATGCTTCTGCTTTGCCAACCGAACCGACCGCTCCAGAGAAAGAAGGTCACACCTTCGCAGGCTGGGAGGAACATCCGGCAATCATGCCTGCAAATAATCTGACCATCAACGGAAGCTACACGGTCAACAGCTACAAACTGACATACATGATAGGCGAAACCGTAATTTCAGAAAGCGATGTTGAATATGACGCACCACTTACCGCCATTGAAGCTCCGACAAAAGAGGGACACACTTTCGATGGATGGACCGGCTTGCCTGAGACGATGCCAGCACATGATGTGACAGTCACAGGTTCTTACACAGTGAACACCTACACGCTGACATTCAAGATAGGTGATGATGTGATAAGCGAGACGATGGTTGCCTACGGCTCGGAGATTCTCGAACCGACCGCTCCAGAAAAGGAAGGTCACACTTTCGCCGGCTGGGATGAACATCCTGCAACCATGCCTGCAAGCGACCTGACCATCAGCGGTAGTTACACGGTCAACAGTTATAAGTTGACCTACATGATAGGCGAAACCGTAATTTCAGAAATCGATGTTGAATATGGCGCACCACTTACCGCCATTGAAGCTCCGACAAAAGAGGGATACACTTTCGATGGATGGACCGGCTTGCCTGAGATGATGCCAGCACATGATGTGACTGTAACAGGTTCTTACACGGTGAACTCCTACACGCTGACATTCAAGATTGGTGAAGATGTGATAAGCGAGATATCCGTTGCCTATGGCTCTGAGATTGTCGAACCGACCGCTCCAGAAAAGGATGGTCACACTTTCGCTGGTTGGGATGAACACCCTGCAACAATGCCTGCAAGCGACCTGACCATAAACGGTAACTATAGCGTAAATATCTACACGGTAACATACAAAATTGACGAAGATACTATCCGTGTCGATTATGTTGAATTTGGAGCTGTCTTACCAGAAGCACCAAATGCCCCGGAAAAACCAGGATATGACTTTGAAGGATGGTTTGATATTCCAGAAACAATGCCTGCAAAAGACATTGTTATAGTTGGCAAATACGCTACTTCAACAGGTATATTTAGCATCTCGTCCGATTCTGTTGTTGATGTGTTCGATATACAAGGACATTTAGTTAAGAAAGATGTTGTTTTTAACAGAATAACTGAATATCTTCCGAAAGGAATATATATCATAAACAAGAGGAAAGTCCTTATAAAATAGCAGGTGTCAAGGGGAAGTCAAAACAAAAGGCTTCCCCTTGTATATTACACAAGTTAACCTGTTGGCGGAATTAATTTAGTGCATACTATATAAAACCATCCTATAAAAAATATCATTCTATTCCCAGTCTTTCGACCTTTGGAATGGAATGATACTCATCTCAAATGATGCGAAAGTCAGCTTCCGTGCGCTTTCACGAAATGGAAAGCGCGCGGAATGCACTTTGATTACTTACGCAAGCCAAGAGCCTTGATGATAGCGCGGTAACGCTCGATGTCGCGCTCGTACAGATAGTCGAGCAAAGCGCGACGCTTACCGACCAGCTGGGTCAGAGAGCGTGTGGTGACGAAGTCCTTGTGGTGCTTCTTTACATGCTCCGTGAGGTGCTTGATGCGGTAGGTGAAGAGGGCAATCTGGCTCTCAGCGGAACCCGTGTCCTCTGCTTTCTGGTCGTGACCGAACTGGGTAAAGATCTCTTGCTTCTTAGTTTTGTCTAAGTACATTTTGTTTTGATGATTAAATGAATGCACCATTACATCCTTCCCCCGCCTCGTAAGTCATCAATCTGTACGCAGCGGTGTCGAATGCATCGGACTTTCCGAAAGTGCGGGTGCAAAGTTACTACTTTTTTTCCATACAAGCACCTTTCTGGACGGAAAAATGCTCTAAGTCAGTTATATTTCGGATTATCTTCGTACCTTTGCACTGGATTTTCCATAACGATGATAGTTTTAAGGTAAAATGCAAGATATTCGTAACATTGCAGTCATTGCACATGTCGATCACGGCAAGACAACGCTGGTCGATAAGATGATGCTCGCGGGCAAACTCTTCCGCGATGGACAGGATAACAGCGGTGAAGTGCTCGACGCCAACGATCTGGAGCGAGAGCGCGGTATAACCATTCTGAGTAAGAACGTCAGTATCAACTGGAAAGGTGTGAAAATCAATATCCTCGATACGCCGGGTCACTCCGATTTCGGTGGAGAGGTGGAGCGCGTGCTCAACATGGCCGATGGTTGTTTGCTCCTCGTCGATGCCTTTGAGGGCCCGATGCCGCAGACCCGTTTCGTGCTTCAAAAGGCCCTGCAGATAGGTCTGAAGCCCATCGTGGTGGTCAATAAGGTGGACAAGCCCAACTGCCGCCCGGAGGAAGTCTATGAGATGGTCTTCGACCTGATGTGCGACCTCAATGCGACAGAGGATCAGTTGGACTTCCCCGTCGTCTATGGTTCGGCCAAGAATGGCTGGATGGGTCCAGATTACAACACTCCGACGGACAATATCGACTATTTGCTGGACAAGATTTTGGAAGTTATTCCGGCTCCGCGCGTCCTTGAGGGTACGCCGCAGATGCTCATCACGTCGCTGGATTACTCCAGTTACACAGGACGTATTGCTGTGGGACGTGTCCACAGAGGTACGATTCGCAATGGCATGAACATCACCATCTGCCATCGCGATGGCACGCAGGAGAAAACAAAAATCAAGGAGTTGCACACCTTCGAGGGTATGGGCCACAAGAAGACCGATGCCGTCAGCTCGGGCGATATCTGTGCCGTCATTGGCCTGGAGCGTTTTGAGATTGGCGATACGATTTCTGATTTCGAACACCCGGAGCCGCTTCCTCCTATTGCCGTCGATGAGCCGACCATGTCGATGCTCTTCACCATCAACGACTCTCCTTTCTTCGGTCGCGAGGGCAAGTTCTGCACTTCCCGCCATATCAACGATCGCTTGCAAAAGGAGCTTGAGAAGAATCTTGCCCTGCGTGTCAAGCCTCTTGAGGGTTCTACCGACAAGTGGATTGTTAGTGGTCGTGGCGTTCTCCATCTCAGCGTGCTTGTTGAGACCATGCGTCGTGAGGGCTACGAGTTGCAGGTTGGCCAGCCGCAAGTGATTTATAAGGAGATCGATGGCCAGAAGTGCGAGCCTATTGAGGAATTGACCATCAATGTGCCCAACGACTTCTCGTCAAAGATGATTGATATGGTGACGCGCAGAAAGGGCGACCTCTTGGGAATGGATACTGAGGGCGACCGTGTCAATATCACCTTCGAAATACCATCGCGTGGCATTATAGGCCTGCGTACCAACGTGCTCACGGCCAGCCAGGGAGAGGCCATCATGGCCCATCGCTTCAAGGATTACCAGCCGTACAAGGGAGAGATAGTCAGAAGAACTAACGGTTCGATGCTCGCTTTGGAGACAGGAACGGCCTACGCCTATGCTATCGACAAACTGCAAGATCGTGGTAGTTTCTTCATTGATCCGGGTGGCGAAGTCTATGGCGGCGAGGTGGTTGGCGAGCATATCCACGAAAACGACCTTGTCATCAATGTGACAAAGGCCAAGCAGCTTACCAATGTGCGCGCAAGCGGTAGCGACGATAAGGCCCGCGTCATTCCGAAGGTGGAGATGAGCCTTGAGGAGTGTCTCGAGTATATCAAGGCGGATGAGTATGTCGAAGTGACTCCGAAGAGCATCCGTATGCGCAAGATTATCCTTGACCACTTGGAGCGCAAGCGCGCTAACAAGGAATAAGCAGAGCCGTAGAAAACTGCGAAACGATGATGGGGAAACGGTGCTACAAGTGCGGTTTCCCCATTGTCATTTCTGTTCTTCTCCTTACAAAGCCATTCTGCTTTTTCTATCTTAGTATGATGGTTGCCAATGGACTTTCATGTCTGCTGCACTCCATTCCATACAGTGCTTACGATTCAAACAATACCTGATTCGTTTTGTGTTCGAAACCGCCATTTCGGAAATGTGTCTAATGGTAACTATTCAGCAATAACACCCCTTTGAGTTTTTGTCTATAATCCTGATACAACAAGTAGGTGATAATTTATTGAAAACCGACAAAATATTTACACTTTATTTTTGGGTATCTCAGATATTTTTTGTACCTTTGTATCTATGAATGAGCAAGTTACGGACATATCGCAAGCCTTGAAAAGGCTGACATCTGAGATGCAGTCGATGCATGAAGCCA
>ERZ1106919.1032-NODE-1032-length-19871-cov-4.808942_pt1 | contig 19871 bp, 18 predicted proteins | sample MGYA00403654_ERZ1106919 | MGnify/ENA primary metagenome ERZ1106919 (study PRJEB35170, sample SAMEA104062450) | human gut metagenome | biome: human gut; feature: human-associated habitat; material: faeces | place: Denmark | collected 2012-10-08 ... | reverse complement strand
ATGCGCCGAATGCTCGCCATCGAAATTTATCGGTGGCCCACTTCAGACTGTAATGGGTATACGCGCACACCCAGCCAGTGTCGGGTCAACTAGCATGGTATATTTACATTAGTGCTACCAAGTTAGTCGCCGACCCTTGAAATGAGGTGCCGAGATGAACGACATTCTCGCAAGAAGAGCAAGACGAGCAACTGTGGGCATCGCCCTTTCCGCGGCACTTGTCGCGGGAATCGCCCCCGTAGCGGCGATCGCGGCAGAAACCAGCTCCCCCACCGGTGCAGTTGCCTTGCAAACGGAAGACGCGGCCGCCGCAAAAGACAAAGCGTATGCAGCCATGCAGGAAGCGCTCAAAACCCTCGAGGCCGCAAAAGACGCCGCAGGTCCTGAGATATTAGAGACTATCGAGCATGTGATTACCGATTTGCAATCGCTCCGCGACAGGATGCTGAAGGAAGCCGACGACTCAAGGGGACCTCTTCTTTACCTACAAGCGCAGGTCAATGAAGCCCAAGCCAGATACGACGCGGTCCACAACCAGGTAAGTAACCTTCAGACAGAATTAGACAAGGCGTGCAACGACGGGGCGCCTGCAGAAACTATTAATCAGTTGCGTTACGAGATAGCAACAGCGAAACGTCAAGAATATTCTTGCCAAGCGGTACTTAACACATACCGAACCAGACTCGAGAGCCAGGAAAGTGTCGTCGCGAAGTTCGAAGCCAATGCGGAAAAATGTCAAACCGATATCGACGAAGAGACAGCCAAGCGAGATGCGCTCCTCGACGATTTGAAAAAGGCGCAAGCGGCCTATGACGACGCCTGCAAATCATACGAAGAGGCGAAAGCCGCGGCAGACAAGGCCACCTCGCCCGAGATAACGAAACCCGCCGAGACGACAAAACCCTCCAGCTCAACGCAACCGGCCGAGACGGCACAGCCCGCCAGCTCGCCCGCGACCGGCAAAGACGCTCCATCGAGCTCCACCAAGCAAGCAAATACGACCACCGGCAAGCTCGCGAACACGGGCGACACAGCGCCGAGCGCAATCGCACTCGCAGCAGTCGCCGCCGCAGGACTCGGAATAACCACCGCAGCCACACGCCGCATCAGGAACTCAAAATAGCTGCCAGCGGTTATTGTCTTTGCCAATCCACAAGCCCAAAGACAAAAAGGGGCCGTTTCCCCAACCCAGGGAAACGGGCCTCTTTACTTGTAAAAACAAATGGTAATGTCATTGTCTCTTGAAGCACATCGCCACCGCGCTCCAAACAACACCAACGAGCAGCATTCCTTAAGGGATAGATTTAATTAGGCTAACGCGCCTTTACGGGTGATTTTTGGACGAAGTGGTCCCGGTGCCGGCGAGGTGTTTGGTAGTTGAGCGATCCCGCAGGCGAAGCCGAGGACCAGCGAGACACCAAACACCTCGCCGCCGGCCGGGCCATGTCGCGGCACCAAAAAACGCGCGTGCGTTCGATGGATTCGGATGCCCGACAGAGGCTCCTTATGGCTGCTTCCTTCCGGACCTGACCAGATTCGGAACATGTCGTCATCCGAACCCATCGAACGCGCTAGGCGCTCGGTATATCTTACCTGCTCCCGCCCGCCAGAGCAAGGTAGCTAATTTGGGACGGAGCTTTTTTGACTACTTTTGCAGCCCGATTGCCAGAGCAGCCAATGAGTAGTCAAAATAGTCCGATCCCAAAATGACCGGCTTGGTGCCGCACCACAGAAAGGACCTATCTACTACGTTTAGGCCGCAAGGGTCAACCATAGCCGGCTTTTTCGAAAATCGGCAAGCTTTCTACCTGCGGTTTTGTTTTTGCAAATTCCGGGATGGTCGAAGGTGGCCGGTTTAACGTAGTAGATGGCCGCATTTCGTGGCAAACGGTCCGACCCAAGGCACAAGGCGGTCAACCTCGAATGGCCATTCTCGAAGTTGCGGTGGAATACGGACTGAATTGGCCCCTTAAAGGCAAAAACGCTCCGTATTTCACCGCAACTTATCGAGGGGATGGGTTTTAGATACGGCCAAGGTCGTAGGATCGAGCGGCTGCTTCGCCGGCGCAGATAAGGTTGGCTGTGGCTTCTTGCGGATCGAGTGCCTGCTCCAGGTCCATGGGCTTGCGACAGATCGGCAAAACCAAGTCAATACCCTGCTCATGCACCGCATCCAGGTTGTCAGCGCGACCGCCCACGACGGCAACCACCGGTTTGCCACACCGCTTGGCACGGCGCGCCACGCCCACCGGCGCCTTACCGGCGGCGGATTGCTCATCCATATTGCCCTCGCCTGTAATGACCAGGTCGACATCGCGCACGCGCTCGTCAAACCCCACGAGATCGAGCACCGTCTCCACACCCGAGCGTAGCTCCGCGCCGAGCGCCAGCAACGCCGCGCCCAAGCCACCGGCAGCGCCCGCGCCGGGCACGCCGAGCACCGAGCCAAATGTCCGCGCACCCTCGGGTGTGCGCAACAACCCCTGGGCTCGAGCTCCGGTAATTGCCGCATCGAGCAGGCAGCCGTAGCCGACCATCCAGCCGTCGTATCTGCGCAGCACCTCGGCATCATCCGCCGGCAGACCCTTCTGTCCGCCGAACACCGCAAGCGCGCCGCGACGCCCTACGAGCGGATTCTCGACATCCGAAAGCACAACGATACGAGCGCCATCCAAAGCCTGCAGCGCGGGCGCCAAATCAACGCTCGCCACCTGCTCAAGGCCGGCAAGACCGGGGGCGACATCGCAGCCCTGATCATCGACCACACGCGCGCCCAGCGCCTGCAGCATGCCGGCGCCACCGTCGTTGGTGGCACTGCCACCCAAGCCAATATAGATAGTCTTTGCGCCTGCGCGAACCGCATGGATCATAAGCTCGCCCACACCATAGGTCGAAGCCGCAAGCGCCGCCGATTCCGTGCAAGGCGAATACCCAATGCCGGCCGCCTCGGCCATCTCGATGACCGCGGACTTGCGCTCGACATCAACCAGCATCCGGGCAGACACGCGGTCGCCCAAGGGCCCTACGACCTCGCAGGTTGAGAGCTCGCCACCGCAGGCGGCAACGGCATCGAGCGTCCCCTCACCGCCATCCGCCAGCGGCAATGCGCGCACCTCGGCATCGGGCCACACACGGCGCATGCCTTCGGCAACCGCCGCCTCCGCCTGCGCACTCGACACGCTGCCCTTAAAGGAGTCGATCGCCAGCAGCACACGGCGGGGCCGGCGGCACGCAGGACCAAAGTCAACCGCCGTGCCAGCATCCTCACCGGCACCTGCAAGCGCTGCGGCGTGAGCGGCGTGTGCTTCAAGATCGGCCCCACAACCGCAATCAGCGCCGCCCGCTCCGCGCAGACCGCCAAAATAGCTACTCAGCAGCTCGCGGCATTCATCCGCCAGGACCCCAGCCGTCACGTTAAACCGATGATTCAGGCGCGAATCGGCATTCAAATCGTATAGGGATCCCAACGCGCCCGCCTTGGCGTCGCTCGCGCCATACACGCAGCGCCCCACGCGCGCGTTAACCATAAGGCCCGCACACATGCAGCATGGCTCGAGCGTCACGTAGACCGTGCAATCGGAAAGGCGCCAGCGACCGAGCGACCGAGAGGCAGCGCACAGGGCCGCGAACTCGGCATGAGCCGAAGGATCCTGATCGAGCTCGCGCCGATTGTGCGCCCGCGCGACAATCTCGCCCGCGCGCACCACTACGGCTCCGATGGGCACCTCGCCCACCGCCGCGGCGGCTCGCGCCTCCGCCAACGCCTCGCGCATGAACTTCTCGTCGATTTCGGTGATCGTCATCGTTCGCCTTCCCTGTTGCAAATTCAAAACGATGCTATCATTACGACTCACGGAGAGATGGCAGAGCGGTTGAATGCGGCGGTCTTGAAAACCGTTGAGCGCGAGAGCGTTCCGGGGGTTCGAATCCCCCTCTCTCCGCCACTCCTAGTGATGCACCGGTGTCATGGTCCGCTCAAACAGCGCATCGACCACGTCGGCTATCTCAGGTCGACGCTCAAGATCGTGGCCCGATTCCCACCATATCGTGAAAAGTCGAATAATACCGCCGGCGACAAACTCAGACGTCGTCTCGAGTGACACGGGAGCCAGGGCATCCTCGGCAAGCACGTTCATCACACGCTCGCGGATGGAACGGGCAATGCGGTCGCAAATAACGTTGGTCAACATGCCCGACATGCTGCTTGCCAAAATGTTATCCATGAGCTGCTCGTGCGCCAGAATCAAATCCATGGCATCGTCCAAAATCGCGTGCCGAAGCGCGCGCACGTCCTCGGCAGACACTGCGCCGGCCTCATCGGGCTGTTTTTGCGGCAAGCCCGACATGAGCTCATCGATATAAAAGGCAAAGTAATCGTTCTTGTCGCGAAAGTGCTTGTAGAACGTCGTGCGGCGAATCATGGCCCGGTCGCACAGCATGGCGACCGTCAGGTCCTCAAACCGATGCTCCTCGAGAAGCTCGGTAAAGGCATCGAACAGGGCGCGGTAGGTTTTCTTGATGCGAAGGTCCACTGTTATCGCCATCCTCAGGACAAAGACAACACTCGTCAATCTGTCGCATATCTTACACCTGTACCTCGCGCGCTTTGCCCCGGTGCCAACCCCGCCGAAAACACAACGCTTACCGGAAAGTTCGGCACGGTAAAACGTTGCGGGTATACTAGTAGCGTTATACCAACGGCAGCCGGCGCATGCCGCCGCGGCCATTCGAAACGGAGACATCATGATTACCGTCATCATCGGCATCGTTGTTGTCATTGTGATTGTCTGCGCCATCGCCGGCATCTACAACAACATGGTCACCAAGCGTAACCGCATCGATAACGCCTGGCAGAACATCGATACGCAGCTGCAGCGCCGTAACGACCTGATCCCCAACCTGGTCGAAACCGTCAAGGGCTACGCCAAGCACGAGCAGGAGACGCTCTCCGCCGTGATCAGCGCGCGTAACACCGCCGTCAAGGCCACCACGCCCGAGGCCAAGATGGAAGCCGACAACGTGCTGACCGGCGCACTGCGCCAGCTCTTCGCTGTGGCCGAGGCCTATCCCGATCTTAAGGCAAACACCAACTTTACGCAGCTGCAGGCATCGCTCGAGGACACCGAGAACAAGATTAGCTATGCACGCCAGAGCTACAACGACTGCGTGCTCAGCTACAACAACGCCATTCAGACGTTCCCGGCTGTCATCTTTGCTGGCATCTTCCAGTTTAAGGAGCGCCAGGGCTTCGAGGCCGCTGAAGCAGCCCGTCAGGCCCCGACCGTCAAGTTCTAGTAGTTTGACAGCGCATCCTTAATCGGCCAAATGCATAAACCGCCCCGTCGAATGCATACTTCGACGGGGCGGTTTCCTTTTTCGCGAAGGCCCCCTCTAAGCGCCGTGCATTTTCAGGAGTATTCAACATAGCCAAGAGCTTCGGGCGCCACGATAAATGCCAAAGACCGCGAATATCCCTGCAAATCAAACGCTGTCAGCCCATAACCCCGCCCATCATTCGTAGAAAACATCGAGAAATCCCGATTTTTGCCCGAGGTCGGTATGCAGGGGCCTTCGATTGCAGAATACTCGCAAAAATGCACGTCGCCGCCACCCCCACATGGCGCGAAGCAAAACAAAAGCGCGGCCTTCCTTTCCGGCGCACTCCGCAGGACGAAAGAACCTCCGCCGCACGAAGTGCGCAGCGGAGGCTCTTTCATGTCCGAGGACGCGCCGGAAAGGAGGGTCGCCCTCGGGCCGGACAGCTAAGACAGCTTACGCGACGGTGTAAACCCAGTTGTGCTTGTCCTCGACAGCACCGGACTGGATACCAGTCAGGGTCTCGCGAAGCTTCTTCATCACAGGGCCAATCTCGGTGTAGCCAGCCGGGAAGGTCACAGTCTCGTCGGCGCCGTAAACCTTGTTGTCGATCTCGCCAACCGGGGAGATGACGGCAGCGGTGCCGCACAGGCCGCACTCCACAAAGGTGCCGGCCTTGACCTCGGCCCACTCGACGGGACGCTGGTCAACGGTCATGCCCAGGTCCTGAGCAACCTGAACGAGCGAACGACGGGTGATAGAGGGCAGGATGGAGTCAGTGTGCGACTGCGGAACGACGAGCGTGCCGTCCTCCTTCACGAACAGGACGTTGGCACCGCCGGTCTCCTCGACATAGGTGCGGGACTCGGAGTCGAGATACAGGTTCTCGGCATAGCCCTCGCGATGGGCCTCCATCGTGGGCTTGAGGGACATGGCGTAGTTCAGGCCGGCCTTGATGTTGCCGGTGCCGTGCGGTGCCGCACGGTCATACTCGGAAACGCGCAGCTTGACGGGCTTGAGGCCACCCTTAAAGTACGGACCGACCGGGGTCACGAGAATGCGGAACGTGTACTCAGGAGCGGGAGCCACGCCGATCACGTCACCGGAGCCGATCATAAACGGACGCACGTACAGGGTCGCGCCAGAACCGAAGGGCGGAACCCAGGCGGCGTTGGCAGAAACGACCTGCTTGACGGCCTCAACGAACTTGTCCTTGGGGAACGGGGGCATCTCGAGGCGCTGGGCAGAGTTGTACATACGCTCGGCGTTCATGTCGGGACGGAAGCAGACGATGCTGCCGTCCTCGGCGGTGTAAGCCTTCAGGCCCTCAAAGACCTCCTGGCAGTAATGGAAGATGCCGCCGCACTCGGAGACGTGCAGGGTGTGGTCGGTGGTCAGGCCGCCCTCGTCCCACTCGCCGTCCTTCCAATGGGCCTCGTAGCTGTAATCGGTCTTCATGTAGCCAAAGCCGAGGCTACCCCAATCGATATCCTTCTTCTCGACAGTCATATGTCGCTCCTTACATACACAGTTGCATACTCGCGAACCCGCACGCAAGGACCGAGGCCGACCGCGTCGCAACGTCGCACGCCCGGAGCGTAGAGCCGGGCGGGACACGCAAACGGCATCAAAGCCGATGGCACGTCGATTCGCATGCACGAGATTGTACTCCCCGTACGCGTCTGATAAAACGCTTTTCTTTAACTAAGTAAAGTATTTTCATTTGACCGAAGCTGAAGAGGCCCGCCACCGTAAACGGGGACGGGCCTCAACTGCACGGTTTGCGCGTTGGCTCGAGCTATGCGTTCTTTTTGCCCAGCTTAGCCTTGACCAGACCGACCACGGTCGGGATGATCGACACGGCAACGATGCCAACGATTAGCAGCTCAAAGTGCTCCTGTACAAAGGGAATGCCACCAAAGAAGTAGCCCAGCAGTGTAAAGAGCGTTGACCAGGTAATGCCACCCAGCACGTTAAAGATGACAAAGTTGCGCCAGTGCATGCCGCCCATACCGGCAATAAAGGGCACAAAGGTGCGGATAAACGGGAAGAAGCGACCCAGGAAGATGGCCAGGTGACCCCACTTGTCCAAGAAGTCCTCGGACTTTTTGATGCGCTCGGGCGTCATGGCCTTGACCTTGCCCGAAGCGATGATCTTGCGGCCAAAGAAGTGACCGATCATAAAGTTGCACTGATCGCCCAAAATGGCGGCGGCCCACGCGGTGGCCAGCAAAGCCACGATGTTAAAGCCACCGTTGTGGGCAAAGAAGCCCGAAGCAAACAGCAGCGAATCGCCGGGGAGGAACGGGAAGAACACCACGCCCGTCTCGATAAAGATGATCAGGAACACGCAGCCGTAGGCCATAAGCGGGCCGGCGGCGATCCAGCTGGCAATCGCGGTGCGCGGGTCCTTAAGCAGCTCGGCGATAAAATTGATGAAACCCATGAAGTAAAACCTCTCAGTTGTGGGCGCGGACACGTCCAAGTTGACCAGTATACGGTTGCGATGCGAGCACGGGCCAAACCCCTCAAAAGTCTTACTTCATTACCAGCAAGTTTGCATAACTGACACTTGTCGCCCAAAGCAAAGCAGGATTGCCCTTCCTAATCCCTAGCGAATCGCTATACTTTATTGAATCGCATTGTCACGGTGCTAAGGGAGGGCGGCCGGTGAGCTTTATCAACACCATTCGAGAGGACATCAAGACCGTCCAGACGCAAGACCCCGCTGCGCAAAACGGTCTGGTCATCTTCCTTTCCTATCCTGGCTTGCACGCCAAGTGGAACCACGTGCCCGAGCACTGGCTGTGGGAACACGGCCATCGATCGCTTGCCCGTGTGCTCTCGCAGTTAACCCGCCACATCACCGGCGTCGAGATTCATCCCGCCGCGCAGATTGGCAAGCACTTCTTTATCGACCACGCCATGGGCGTCGTTATTGGCGAGACTGCCATCGTGGGCGATAACTGTGTGCTCTACCAGGGCGTCACGCTCGGCGGCACCGGCAACGAGACCGGCAAGCGCCACCCCACCCTGGGCAACAATGTCACGGTGGGCACGGGCGCCAAGGTGCTTGGCAACATCCACATCGGCAACAACGTCAAAATCGGCGGCAACTCGGTCGTCGTCAAGGACGTGCCCGACAACTGCACCGTCGTGGGCGTGCCCGGGCGCATCATCAAGCGCAACGGCTGCCGCGTGTTCGAGGAGAGCTTCGACGCCAAGCAGCATCGCGAGTACATGCCCGACGATGCCGCCGAGCAGAGCGCCCTCAACCGTCAGGGCATCACCGAAAACGCCCGTCGCGTCAAGGAACTCGAGCAAGAGGTGGCCGAGCTCAAAGCCCTCGTCACCAAGCTCGTGGACGAGCGCTAGAAGCGGACGGCCACCGACAACATTGACGCCATCACAAAAGGCGCGCCAGGGAATCCGCCCCCGGCGCGCCTTCTTTTCGATGTGACATGCGGGGCTGCCCCTTTGTCATCTTATGCGAACTGGCTTAGGTAGAGGTCGGCATAAGCGCCCTCGGCAGCCAGTAGCTCCTTGTGCGTACCCTGCTCGATGATATTGCCGTGATCCATGACCAGGATAAGGTCGGCATCGACGATCGTCGACAGACGGTGCGCGATCACAAAGCTCGTGCGCCCGCGCATGAGCGCATCCATGGCACGGCCGATGGCGAGCTCGGTGCGCGTGTCCACGCTCGACGTCGCCTCGTCCAGGATGAGGATCGCCGGGTTGTTGAGCAACACGCGCGCGATGGTCAGCAGCTGACGTTGGCCCTGGCTGATGCTCTCGGCATCGTTAGCCACACGCGTGTCGTAGCCCTGCGGCATAGTGCGCACAAAGAAATCGACCTGAGCGGCACGCGCGGCCGCGACAATCTCCTCGCGCGTCGCCTCGGGACAGCCATAGGCGATGTTCTCGGCAATGGTGCCATCGAACAGCCAGGCGTCCTGCAACACCATGCCAAACTGCTGGCGCAGCTCGCCGCGGTCCATGCGGCTCGTGTCCACACCGTCAAGGGTAATGCGGCCACCGTCGATCTCGTAGAAGCGCATGAGCAGATTGATGAGCGTGGTCTTGCCCGCGCCCGTGGTTCCCACCACCGCGATCTTTTGACCCGGCTCGGCGGTAAACGACACGTCGCGCATAAGCGGCTTGTCGGGCGAATATCCAAAGCGCACGTGCTCAAAAGCGACACGGCCCTCCACCTTGCCCGGCAGCTTGGCGGCGGCCGCCGGCAACGGATCGGCTTCCATCTCGGACTCGTCGAGCAGGTCGAACACGCGCTCGGCGCTCGCCAGCGCGCTCTGCAGCGAGTTAAAGGTAAACGACAGCTGCGTCATGGGCTCGGACGCCTCATAGATAAACTGGAAGAACGCCTGGAACACGCCGACGGTCATATGCCCGGCAACCAACATGCTGCAGCCCACAAGCGCAATCACGATTTGCGCCAAGCGGCCGATAAAGCGCACCGCGGGACCGACGGCGTTAATCATAAAGTCGGCCTTGGTGCTCACGCGCGCCAGCTCCTTCGAAGCCTCGTGTACCTCGGCAGAGCTCTGGCGCTCGCGGTTAAACGCACGGATCACTAGACGGCCCGAGTAGCCTTCCTCGACCGCGCTCGTAATCTTGGACACCCACTCCTGGCGCTCGCCCGTCACATCGTGCGTGCGGCGCGACACGACCTTCGTCACCAGCAGCGAAAGCGCCGTAAAGAACAAAAAGACAAGCGTGAGCGGCACGCTAAACACGAACATCACGCTCACGGCGCCCACCACGGTACCGATCGACACCAGAAGCTGCAGCAAGCCGCGCTGCATGCTCTCGGACATCTTGTCCAAGTCGTTGGTCGCACGGCTGACGACCTCGCCGGGACGATGCGCGTCAAAGTAGGCAAGCGGCAGGCGGTTGAGCTTTTGTGCGATGCGGTTGCGTAGGCGCAGGTTGAGGCGCTCGGCAACGCTCGACATCAAAAAGCTCTGAAGCGCGTAGAACGAGGCAGCGGCGGTCCAGATCATAAAGTAGATGAAGATGGTCCTGCCGCAGTTCTCCCAGGTAATGCTGAAGGTAGCGTTGTTGGCAAACGCCAGCTTCATGTGCCCCCACAGCTCATCGATCACGCGGGCGCTGTAGGCCGGCGCCGCGGTGTTAAAGATGACATAGAACACGATGCTCGCGAACACGATATAGAAGCGCCAATGGTCGCCGGCGGCCTCGCTCCACAGGCGACGCACCGTCGCCCAGCTGTCGCGGGGCGTCTCGTCCTCGTCCTCGTCGTCAACGTCGCGCATGCGCTCTGCCTCGGCGCGGGCACGCTCGTCCTCGGCGCGCTCGTTTTCCTCGTAGAGTGCTTGGCGGCGAGCCTCGCGCTCCGCCGCCTTGGCGGCTTCGTCCAGGTCGGGCACGACGCCCGTCCCCTCGACTGTCCCTGCAACCGCGGCGCCATCGGCGATGCCCTGCTTTTTGAACTCCACGGTCATGCTACTCACCTCCCTTCATCTGCGATTCCGCGATAGCGCGGTACACCTCGCAGGTTTCCATGAGTTCGTCGTGCGTGCCTAGGCCCACGATCTCGCCGTCTTTGAGCACCACGATCTGATCGGCATGCAAAATAGTCGAGATGCGCTGGGCGATGATGAGCACCGCGGCATCGCACGTCTCGCCCTGCAGCGCATGGCGCAGTGCCGCATCGGTCTTAAAGTCCAGGGCCGAAAAACTGTCGTCGAAGATATATAGATCGGCGCGCTTCATGAGCGCACGGGCAATGGCCAGGCGCTGACGCTGACCGCCTGAAAAGTTCGTGCCGCCCTGGGATACCGGCGTATCGAGCCCCTGCGGCTGATCGAGCACAAAGGTGCTCTGGGCAACCTCCAGCGCATGGAGCATGTCAGCCTCGGTCGCGCCCTCGTTGCCAAAGCGCAGGTTGCTCGCCACCGTACCCGAGAACAGCCATGCCTTCTGCGGCACATAGGCGATATGCCCGCGAATCTCACCTTGCGAAAGGTCGCGCAGGTCAACACCGTTCAGGCGAATGGCGCCCTTCGTGGCATCGTGGAAACGCAACAAGAGCTTGGCCACCGTCGACTTGCCCGAACCCGTCGAGCCTACAATCGCCGTGGTCTGGCCACGGCGACAGGCAAAGCTCAGGTCGCACAGGGTATCCTCGTCGGCATCGTCAAAACGGAACGACATATGGTCGAACACGGCCACCGCATCGGCACCGTCAACAGGCTCCGCTGCGCACGTGTCCAGCGTGCGCTTGCCGTCCACGATGCTCGGCTCAATCTCCAACACCTGCTGCGCGCGGTTGAGGCACGCCGCAGCGCGCGGAAGCGTCAGAATCACCATCTGCGCCATCATCACAAAGAACAGGATCAGGATCGCGTACTCCAGCACGGCCGAGATGCTGCCGATTTGCATGGCATGGACGCCCACGCGGTTGCCGCCCACCCACAGCACCGCCACCTCGGCGATGTTCATCAAAAAGAAGCTGGAACTATCGAGACCCACAAACAGGTGGTTGACCCTGATGGCGTTGGCCGCGTAATCGCTAAACACCTCGTTCAGGCGCTGCTCCTCGTGGCGCTCCTTGTTAAATGCGCGGATGACGCGCACGCCCACGATGTTCTCGCGCAGCACCACGTTCATGCGGTCGATAAAGCTCTGCAGGCGCATAAAGATCGGCGCGGCGTTAGCCACCGTAAAGACCGCCGCTACGAGCACGATCGCAACGACTACGCCCAGAAGCGTGCCCATGGCAGGATCGATAAACCAAGCGAAGATGATGCCCGCCACAGCCAAAAACGGCACGGGCAGCACCAGCTGAATCGTCTGCAGAATCGCCTGCTGAATCACGTTGATGTCGTTGAGCGAGCGCGTGATCATCGATCCGGTGCCAAAGCGCTCAAAATCGCTGGCCGCGAGCTCGAGCGATTTGTCGTACACGGCATTGCGGATATCGCAAGCCACGTTGGCGGCCAGGCGCGCCGAAAGATAGCAGCCCAGCACTGTGCCGCCGCTAGCCATGCTGGTCGCGATAAACATGTATAGGCCGTTGCGTAAAATGTAGTCGATATCGCCCGTGGTAATACCGGTGTTGACCATGTTCGCCAGCATCGTGGGAACCAACAGCGTACCGACGTTATCCACCAGCAGCACCAGCAGCGTCACTGCGACAAGCCCTCGATAGGGCTTCAAAAACCTCATTAACAGTCGCACGACTCCCCCTCACGTCGATCTTGCATCTGGCTTGCGGCTGCCACCTGCTGTTTAAATGTCTCGCACTCGTCGCCGAGCACCTGAGAGAATTTGCCGATCAAGCGCATAATTTCGCGCTGCTCACACGGCTCAAGCGCGCCAAAGGCTCGCTGCTCGGCCTTGAGTGCCGGCAGCGCATAACGCTCGGCAAATCGCCTGCCCTCTTCGGTCAGGCTCACAACCTTGTTCTTACGGCTGCCTTCGGCAAACTCCAACGTTGCGAAGCCCCGCGCCGTCAAGGTTTTAATTGCCGAATTGATGGTCTGCTTGCTGTAGAACCATTCGCTTGTCAGACGGCTTACGGCAATACTGCCGCCCGCCGTGCTGGTATCGACGAGCATCCAGTAAGCGCAGTCCGAAAGACCGCAGGCGCGCGAGAACTCCGAATAGATATGGTCGAGTCCATTGAGCAACCGGTCGAAGTCGACCAGTGCAACCGCACTATTCATCTATCCCACCATTCAATTGTCCGATTTTTGACCAATTATGTGTCTCTAGATTAGTCCGAGTTTTGACTATCGTCAACAGGCTCTCCGCGAATGCGTGCATTTTTTTGGCCTATCGGCAGAAAAAGACCGCCGGCGCGGGGGCGGCGCCAGCGGTCACGTGAAAATCGGGTTTTATTGCCTGTTAAGCGGCGACGGCCTCATAGACCGTAGCGCCCGAGAAGCTGTCATGCAGGCTCTTGCCGGCAATCCACGGCAGCTCGACGACCTCGCAGACCGTGTTGACCAGCTCGGAGCAGTCAGTAAAGTGGCCCTTGTCGTTGAGGGCCTCGCAATCCTGAACACGCCAATAGCCATCGGTGTGCGTGATGTAGTACTCGTGATCGTTAATCGACACGAAAGCGCGCGTCTTGGAACGCAGCAGCTTCAGAAATCCTTCGAAATCGGTCTCGACGACATCTCCAGCCTGGAACATGATGTTACCTCCTGGCCCGGCGCCACCACGGCGCATTGATAAACGTTGGTACTCCTTTAGTAAAACCTTTATCAGAGGTTATGCGTTCGTCATTTAGGCAAGTGGTAAAAAACCGCAGGGTAGACGGGATAAAACGTTTAACCATCCCATTGGTTTGTCACATTCTGAAGGTACTTTTATGCAAACCTACTTTCCCAATTGGAATCTATCCTTTTGGCCAGGCAATTGACCGTCTATCGTTTGAGCCCGACGGGTATGAACGGGGCATCTGCAACGCCACCGCAAGGAGACACCATGGAGACTATCGAAGCACTCATTCACCGTCGCAGCTGCCGCAACTACAGCGATCGTCCCGTCGAGGCCGAAAAGCTTGCACGTATTATCGAAGCCGGCCAATATGCACCGAGCGGCATGGGCCGCCAGCCGGTGACGTTTGTCGCCGTCACCGACCCCGCGACCGTCGAGCGTCTCTCACAGCTCAACGCCCAGGTCATGGGCAGCAACAGCGACCCCTTCTATGGCGCCAAGACCGTTGTGGTGGTGCTGGTTGACCGCAGCGTGCCCACACATCTGGAAGACGGCTCGCTCGCCATGGGCAACTTGCTCAACGCCGCCTATGCACTGGGTGTCGATTCGTGCTGGATTCACCGCGCGCATGAGGTCTTTGACTCGCCCGAGGGCCTGGAGCTGCTGGCCAGCTGGGGCCTGCCCGCCGACGGCAGCCTGCGCGGTGTCGGTCACTGCATTCTGGGCTACGCCGAGGACACGCTACCCGAGGCAAAGCCGCGCCGCGACAACGTGGTGTACGTTAGGTAGCGCAGGAGTGTCCCAAACTGCCGGCAGAAAAGGAACGTCCCCTTCTGCCGGCAAGCTATGTTGATATTTGAGTTGTCGTCGCTTCGCTTGTCTGGGCCGTTTCGGCGTCGTCGCCTTGCTTGTCTTCGTCCTTTTGAGCATCGGCGATGGTGGAGGCCGCCGCGACGATACCGCGCTGGGGCGCGACGCCCGTCTGGGTCTGAGCGCCCTCGACAACTTCTGTGCCTGCATGCGCGAGCTCGGGCGATTTAAACACCGCGTCCAAGTTGGCGCCACCGCCGGCATATCCGAGCGCCGCGAGCGCGATGACGATCACTGCAACGACGGCCACGATCGGCACATAACGATGCCAACCAGCGGGATTGAGCCCGCTGCGACGAGCCGCCCCGCGGCTGATGTAGCCGAGCGTTCCGTCGTGCTTGAGCTTTGAGCCCACCACGCGTTTGCGGCCCCACAGCGAGGACTCTGCCTGCATTGCCAAGCGGGCGCTTGCCGAAGGATAGCCGTATTTAGTGCGCTTGAACGAGCCATCAAACCCCGAGGCGTGTTTGCCCCACGTCACCGATGTCGTGCGTCGGTTAACCGGCGCGGCGCTCCGCCTTCTGCGGCTCGGTTTTGAAGTCTCAGCCATATGCCCTCGCACGCCGTAACCAAATCGAAACAATAACGCTTTGGACTGTAGCACACGCGTCGCGCGCGGTCACGGGCGCCTCGCTCAACGGTCATCGTCCTTCAGCAAGCGCCACAGCGTTGTACGGCTTATGCCCAGCACCTCCGCCGCACGGGTTCGGTTGCCGTGGAGATGGTCTACAACCAGATGCGCGATATCTCGCTCGGTATCGGCCAGCGGTCGCAGGATATACAGGTCACTTTCGAGCGTCGGGGCGCCAAAGGTTGCGGTCTTAATCACGTCCTCTTGGGCGAGCACTTCCTCCGCCACAGCGCGGTCCACCGTGCCCGCCCCCACCAATATATACAGTCGTTCCGAGACCTCGCGGAGCTGCAGATAATTGCGCGGCCAGCGGTAAGCATCGAGCGTCTTCGTCGCCGCGGCAGACAGCGTGGGCGCTGCCGTCCCAAATGCATCAGCGAGATATTCCAAGTAGCGCGCAGCCTTCGTCGACGCGGCTCCCTGCTCGGCGATTGCCGGCGCCACGCTCACCGCACAGGCGAAGCGCTCGGTCACAAAGGCGGCTTGATCACTTTCGCCGCCGCCCGGCATGTCATTCGCCGTCAGCACCACATGGCAGCGCATCGCCAACGCGGTGTCGGCCATCGTGGAAACGAGCTCGCGAAGGCGCTGGGGACCAACCGCGTTCCAGCCCTCAATGCAAAGTGTCAGCCCCGTTTGGAACAGCGGCGATTCGGAGCTTTTGAGCACATGGCGCCAACCGCGATCGGTGAGTTCATCGAGCGCGACGGAAACAAAGGGCTGATCGGCAAAAGGACCGTCCAGATAGAGGCGCTTGGCGATCTCGACCTGACCCGCTCCCAGCTCGCCCTCGAGCATAAGGGGCACACCGCGCGCGTAGCTCTCGGCAACCGGTGCAGCCACCGCAGCGGCACCCTCAACGATGCCGTACGCGCTCGATTCGTAGCGGGCCTCAACTTCGTCGGCGTTGAGCCACTCGATGCCCGCATGCGCCGCGGCACCGCGCACCTCACGCGCCACGACCACCCAAAGGCCCCCGCCCTCTTTGTCGGTGGGGCGAACGGTCAGGCTCAGGCGCGTACCCGCACGCCCCATAACAAGACGCGCGCCGTCTCCTATACGGTCGAGGCGCTCAGCGACAAAAGCCGCCACATCCCGCTCGAGCGCCGCGTCATTCATGGTCGAGATCGCGACGTCCCCACGCGCATCGATTGCCAATGCCGAGGCCCCGGCAGCAGCCAGGGCCTCGGTCAAGATGTTCAGCTTGACATCGCTATCCATTATTTGCCCCTGTCCGCAGCGACGCGCAACCGCCGACGGTCGCACGACCGAGTGTTTCAAAATTGAACGATATTGCTCATCAAACACTATAGGGCAGAAAGCGCCGTCCTGCGAGTATAGGTGTTGCCCCGCATCGCCATCCTGGCGGGGCGATAAGAGCTCTTCGGGACTTATAAACCTGCGGACAAGCCATACCCGCAAGAGCTCCTATCGCTCCACCGTGAGAATGCGCTCACCAGCACGCAGCACGCAAATAAGCTACTTCTCTACCAGATTCCCAGCACGTGCTGCATTCCCAAACTCATGCACGCAATGCCAATCCAGCAGCAAAAGCCCAGCGCGATGGGCTTGCCGCCCTTTTTGACCAGCTCGACGATATCGGTATTAAAGCCAATTGCCGCCATGGCCATCACGATAAAGAACTTAGACAGCTCCTTGATGGGCGCCGTGATGGACGCGGGAAGCTGAAGCACCGTGGTGATCACGCTCGCCAGCACAAAGAACAGCACAAACATGGGAAACGCACGCTTAAGCGAGAACGTGCTTTTGGCGTCACCGCCGGCCTTGCGTGCCAGATGCATCTGCCAGCATGCGAGGACCAGCGTGATGGGAATAATGGCCAGCGTCCTGGTGAGCTTGACCACTGTGGCGCTCTCGAGCACATTGGCGCCGGGATGCATGCTGTCCCAGGCGCTCGCCGCAGCCGTTACCGACGAGGTGTCGTTGATGGCGGTGCCGGCAAACAGGCCAAAGCCCTCGTTGGTCAGCCCGAGCATGCCGCCGAGCGTCGGAAACACGAGCGCCGCGATAACGTTAAACAGGAATATGACCGAAATGGCCTGGGCAATCTCGCGATCGTCGGCATCGATGACGGGCGCGGTCGCAGCGATGGCCGAACCGCCGCAAATCGACGAACCCACACCCACAAGCGTCGCGATCTTACCCGGTACGTTCATGACGCGGCAGAGCACAAAGGCGATGACAAGCGAGGTCGAGATCGTCGCCACGATAATCGGCAGCGACTGGGCGCCCTTGGACAGAATCTGGGAGAGGTTCATGCCAAAGCCAAGCAGGATAACCGCGTACTGCAAGACTTTTTTGGACGTATAGGTAACGCCGGCGGCGAGCGGTTCGCGACGATTCTTGGGAAAGACGAGCGCCAGGACCATGCCAAAAAGGATGGCAAATACCGGCCCGCCGACCACCTCAATCTGTTTGCCGAGCAACGTCGCGGGGATAGCGATGATCAGGCAGAACAAGACGCCTTTCCAGCGCTCGCGTACGATATTTGCCAGTTGCATATGGGATTCCTTCTTTCTATTTCACGTTTGCGACGGCTTATGATACGGCAACATTGAGCGCAGCCTTGCGCAAACACAGACTAAGATGCCGCAATAGTTCTCGGGCGACAGCCGAATTACCCACCGCGGAGAGCTGATTCGCGGCATAATTAACAACTGACATATGAGTTTGATAGAACAGTTGCGAGGCGCTATGGAAGAATCGATGCACGTCGGCGAGCAGGAAACGAGTCTACAGGACCAGTCCTACCACACCATTCGACGCAAAATCGTCTACCTGGACTACAAGCCGGGCGAAAAGCTGGGCGTCAAGCAACTTTGCGATGACCTGGATATGGGGCGCACCCCCGTGCGCGAGGCACTGGTGCGTCTGGCGCAAGAGGGCCTGGTGCGCACCGTGCCCCAGAGCGGTACCTACGTCTCGCCCATCAACCTCACCCTTGCCGAGAGTGCCTGTTACATCCGCGAGCATCTGGAAAAGCAGGTGATCGTGGAGTGCTGCGCGCGCGCCACGTCGGCTGGCATCGAGCAGCTCGACCGCGCCATCGTGCTGCAGGAAAAGGCCATGGCCGAAGAGGATCGCATCGGCTTCTTTTTGAGCGACAACCTCATGCATCACATGATTTTTAGCATCGCATGTCGCAGCACCGTGTGGTCGTGGCTCGAAGAGACCAATGCCGACCTTGAGCGCTTCCGCTGGCTGCGCGCTGCCACGCAGGTTCTCGACAATCAGGACATCGTGAACGAGCACAAGCAGATTCGCCGCGCTATCGCCGGTCGCGACCCCATCGAAGCGAGCTTTTTGGTCAGCAAGCACCTGCACATGATGTTCCGCAACCAAACCGAGGTCCTGGACCAGTTCCCCGAGTACTTCGAGACCAGCAAGCTCCGCTAACCTACCAAAAAAGGACAGGTTCATTTTGGCAGGTTTTATCTGTGCAAATGCAACAAGGCCCGGCTCCGTCAAATGAACTGCGCCCCAAATCTTGGACGCCCTAAATAGCGACTAGGCCGCGAGGGCCTGATTCCGGTACTCCTCCGGGGTCAGGCCCTTCAATCTTACCTGCCTCCGGCTCGTGTTCCAGTGGACTATGTATTCCTCCAGGTCGCGTTTGAAATCCTCGAACGTCTTCCACTCGCGGCCCCTGTAGAACTCGTCCTTGACGTGGCCGAAGAGCTGCTCGGTGGCGGCATTGTCGATGCAGTTCGCCTTCCTGGACATGCTCTGGACGATGCCGGCGGCCTCGAGCCTGGATGTGTACGAGGCGTGCTGGTACTGCCAGCCCTGATCAGAATGGAGAATCAGATTCGTTCCATCCGGTATCTTCTGAAAGGCCTTGTCCAGCATAGAAGTGACCATGTGCAGCACGGGACGATCCGAAATCGTGTAGCTGACCAGATCGCTGCTGTGCAAATCAAGAATCGGTGACAGATACAGCTTCTCGCCGAACAGGCTGAACTCCGTCACATCCGTGACCCATTTCTGATTTGGCTTGTCTGCGTGGAAATCCCGATTTAACAGATTCGGCGCAATTTTACCCACTTCTCCCTTATAGGAACGATATTTCTTCATTCGGACACGACAAACTAGGCCTAATTCCTTCATAAGCCGCTGTACAGTCTTGTGATTCACAGAGAAACCTCGACCGTGCAGTGCCGCTGTGATCCGGCGATAGCCGTACCTTCCCTTGTTTTCGTGGTGAATTGCTGTAATTTCATCCTTGACAGATGCGTATTTGTCCACTTTCTGCATCTGCTTCAAGTGATAATAAAAGGTTGCACGGGGCATTTGAGCGATTGAGAGAAGAATCTTGAGTGCGTGTCTTTGCCTTAGTTCCTGAACTACCAGCGTTTTTTGTGCCGACGTCGCTCTTCTTCCAAAACCAAGGCTTGCAATTTTTTTAGGTATTCATTCTCCGCACGCAGTCGCTGGACTTCTGCCAGCAGGTCTTCTTCTACCTCTTTCGGCAGCGTTCCGGACCTGCCCTTGCTGCTGCGACCCCTGCGCTCTATGGCAAAGCCTTCCGGCCCTTCCGTTAAATAGATACGCTCCCAGGCTGCAACACGCTTGTCATCGCTGACCTCAAATTGTCTCGCTGTCTCGCAGTAACTTAACTTTTCTTTTTGCATGGTTTCCACGACCAGTTTCTTGAATTCCGGCGTGTATCGTCTGTTTGGTACTCCCTTTGGCATAAAAATCACCCCTCTTGTTAGACATTATATCACTTTGTCTAACAAATGGGGTGCAGTTCACAAGGGCGCGGTGATATATTTTTGTCTCTTATTCTTCTTCGGATTTTGCTTTTCTGTTCATAATGAAC
>ERZ1106919.1021-NODE-1021-length-20050-cov-2.952088_pt1 | contig 20050 bp, 18 predicted proteins | sample MGYA00403654_ERZ1106919 | MGnify/ENA primary metagenome ERZ1106919 (study PRJEB35170, sample SAMEA104062450) | human gut metagenome | biome: human gut; feature: human-associated habitat; material: faeces | place: Denmark | collected 2012-10-08 ... | reverse complement strand
TTAAAGGAGGATTTTGACTATGAAAAATTTCATGGAACAAAATTTAGAAACTGTTGATAAGCATAAAATGACAATTGACGAATTGTTATTTTTGCAAAATCTACAGGAGGATCTACAGAAAGCAGAAATTACTTGTAATGGTAATGATGCAATCGCTACTTACTATGTTCTTAAAGAACAGGTAAGAAAATACAAACCTGAACTTGCAGTAGTTTTTAACGAAGAAAAAGCCAAAGAATTCAAAGATAATATAAAAGATACAAACACCCGTGTTTTAAGCGGTATGGACGGACTTATTGAGGCGGCAACGCTTGAGAATGCCGACCTTGTTGTAAATTCGGTTGTCGGAATGGTAGGCTTAAAGCCTACACTTGCAGCGGCAAACGCTAAAAAAGATATTGCTTTTGCAAACAAGGAAACGCTTGTAACAGGCGGTAAGCTTGTATGTGATGCGGTAAAGAAGAACGGTGTGAAGCTTCTTCCCGTTGACAGTGAACATTCCGCTATCTTCCAATGTCTGCAGGGAATGCCTGAAAAGAAAATGCTTAAAAAGCTCATTCTTACAGCATCCGGCGGTCCGTTCTTTGGCAAATCAGTCGAAGACTTAAAGAATGTAACAGTTAATGAGGCTCTCAATCATCCAAATTGGAGTATGGGTGCAAAAATAACCATCGACTCTGCTACAATGATGAACAAAGGTCTTGAAATCATTGAGGCGAGATGGCTTTTTGATGTTCAGCCCGAAAACATTGATGTTGTTGTTCATCGTGAAAGTATCATACATTCTCTCATAGAATATGTAGATAATTCCGTAATTGCACAGCTTGGACTCCCCGATATGAGGATTCCTATACAGTACGCAATTACATATCCGGAAAGATATGAGTCACCTGTCGGTGAATTAAGTCTTGCTCAAATCGGCAAAATGACTTTCTTTGAACCTGACTATGATACTTTCAAATGTCTGAGAGCCTGTAAAAAAGCTCTTTCACTCGGAGGCGTTGCAACAGCAATTGCCAACGGTGCTAATGAGGAGGCTAACCGTCTTTTCAGAGAAGGTAAAATCACTTTTCTTGAAATCGGGGACCTTGTTATGGGTGCAATTGATAACATAGACAATTTTGAGCCTTTATGCGTTGATGATGTGTTAGAGGCAGATAAACTTGCAAGAGAGTATGTACTCTCTAAGCTATAATTTGCGGTAATATTTTCCACTGCTGTCTTTGCGACGGCAATGAATATTTTGGAGTTGATTTATTTTAATGCAAATTTTAACAGTTGCGGCTCTCATTGTAATAGGAATATTACTTTTTGAGCTTATAATTTTTTCTCACGAATTCGGTCATTTTATTACCGCAAAGCTTTCGGGTGTAAAGGTAAATGAATTTGCACTCGGAATGGGACCGAAAATAATAAGTTTTGTTAAAGGCGAAACAAGGTACTCGCTTCGTCTTTTTCCTATAGGCGGTTACTGTGCCATGGAAGGAGAGGATGAAGACAGTGAAGAAAAAGGTGCTTTTAATAACGCAAAAGTTTGGAAGAGAATGATTATCATAATCGCAGGTGCGGTTATGAATATTCTTCTCGGCTTTGTTATGATGTTTGCCTTTACCGTTCAGGCTGACAGCTACAGTTCAACTACAATATCTCAGTTTCAACCCAATGCATTTACTGCAAACACAGGTTTACAAACAGGGGATAAGATTGTTGAAGTGAACGGTTATTCGATTTGGAATTCACGAGATTTGCAGTTTGCAATCTCAACTCTTCCATATGAAACAGTAGAAGGCAACACACTTGAAGTATACAAAGAAAGAGCAACATCTGCTGCTTGCGGTGTATATAATAAGTATGCAAAAGACGAATCTCTTTCAAAGGATGAACTTCAAAAATACTACAATGCTCTTTCTGAGGGTTGTTCAAAAATAAATAAGGCTGCAAGCAAAGACGAGGCTAAAAAACTTCTTGACGAAACTTGCAAGTCAATTTATGCACTTGACAAATCATATGATATGTCAAAGTATAAAACACCCGAAATAGACACAACTACATCAAGACCGAGATTCATGGGTGATGTAAAAGTTGTTCGTGACGGCAAAGAAATAACACTTGAAAATGTACAGTTTTTCACCTATTACGCTGATGAGGATGCCGAAAAGGAAAACAAACCTACTGTTGCGTTTGACTTTGCAGTTGAACCGATTGAGAAAAATGTCGGTACTGTTCTCGGTGAAACATTCACACAGACCTGTTCAATGGCAAAAACCGTGTGGACATCTCTTGTGTGGCTTGTTCAGGGCAGATTTACATTCAACGATATGTCAGGTCCTGTTGGTATTGCTACAGCTGTCACTCAGGTTGCATCAATGGGACTTCAAACAGGCTTCGGAGATGCAGTCAATAACATTCTTTTTGTAATGATACTCATTACGGTAAACCTCGGAATTGTAAATATGCTCCCGTTCCCGGCGCTTGACGGCGGAAGATTCTTATTCCTGCTGATTGAATGGATATTCAAAAAGCCGATTCCGAGAAAGGCAGAACAGATTGTGAATACAGTCGGTCTTGTTCTGTTGCTTGCATTTATGCTTATTATTTCGGTGAAAGATGTGTTCCAGCTTGTAACGGGAACATTCCCCGGAATGTAGACAAACGGAGGATATTTTATGGGAAGTAAAATTCAGGTAACTGCCGGCAATGTAAAAATCGGCGGCGGTGCTAAAGTAAGCGTTCAGTCAATGCTCAACATTCCCTCAACCGATATTGAGGGTTCTGTAAGACAGGCAAAAGAGCTTGAAGGGGCCGGTTGCGAAATTATTCGTGCAGCTATTCCTAATAAAGATGCAGTAAAGCTTATTCCTGCCCTCAAAGAGGCTGTAAGCGTCCCGATTGTAGCCGATATCCATTTTGACTATAAGCTTGCGCTTGAGGCGTGTGCGGCAGGCATCGACAAAATCCGTATCAATCCGGGTAACATCGGATCAGACGATAGGGTGAAGGCGGTTGCAGACGCTTGCCGACAGCGTGGCATTCCGATTAGAATCGGTGTTAACTCAGGTTCTCTTGAAAAGGAAATTCTTGCAAAATACGGTCATCCCACACCCGAGGCACTCTGCGACAGTGCCTTGTACCATGCATCACTTCTTGAAAAATTTGATTTCAACGATATTGTTCTTTCAATGAAAAGTTCAACCGTTTCTACTATGATTAAAGCCTATGAGCTTGCCGCAGAAAGATGTGACTATCCGCTTCACCTCGGTGTTACAGAGGCGGGAACAGAAAGAATGGGGATTATCAAATCTTCTGCCGGAATCGGTGCATTGCTCCTCCATGGTATCGGTGATACAATCAGAGTTTCACTCACAGCCGATCCTGTAAAGGAAGTTTATGCCGCTCATGATATTCTCAAGGCTCTTGATATTGAGAAAGACGGAGTTCAATTTGTTTCATGTCCGACTTGCGGAAGAACAAGAATTGACCTTGTGAAGATTGCAAACGAGGTTGAAGATAAGCTCAGAAACTGCAAAAAGAATATCAAAGTAGCGGTAATGGGTTGCGTTGTAAACGGTCCCGGAGAGGCAAGAGAAGCTGATATCGGCATCGCAGGCGGTGACGGTTGCGGTCTTGTATTCAAAAAAGGCGAAATTCTTCGCAAAGTTCCGGAAGATAAACTCGTTGACGCACTTTTGGAAGAAGTAGAAAAATTATAACTCTATCAGCAGTCAAAATACATTTGCTGTAATATGACAGAAGGACATATATGAAAACATTAGGAGAAGTCTTTGACTCCCAATTCGGCATTAAACTGCCGCAACAGATTTCACAGGGAGAACTGACACAACTTAATATTAACAAACAAGCCCGTTTGATTACTTTAGCAGTAAAATTCAACGGGCTCGTTGAGCGTAATACGCTTTTTGACACGGAAAAGCTGATTACCAAGACACTTGCGTATCATACTGTAATCAAACCGCATTTTCCGTCAGAGTTGTTTTCCGCTGATTATTTTCCTCAGCTATACGCAGCCGTAAGGCGAGATATTCCGAGTATTAACGGAACTCTCAACAATGCTGAGGTTAGGTTTGAAAACAATACGCTTACGATAAATCTTCTTAACGGCGGAAAAACTCTCCTTGACAGTAAAGGCTTTGACAAAGCACTTATAAAACTCGTTTCGGAAGAATTTAATCTTTACATTTCCGTTAATTATACCGGAACCTTTGAGGTTGAAGAAAACAGCGAAGAATACAAAGCCGCTATTCAGGATGCTCAGGAGAAAATCAACCGAGAAAATCTTCAGAAAGCCGCTGAATTCTATCAGGAAGAGGTTGAAACAGCAGAAAAAAGAGAAGAAAAACACGCTGAAAACACTACTGTGGAAATTGAAGTTCGTGAGGGCAAGTTTGCAACACCGCAGATTATTCAGTCCTCAATCCGTCCGTTATACGGTCGTTCAATCAGGGGAAAAATGATTCCCATTTCTTCAATCTCAGGTGATTCGGGAAGAATTGTGGTGTGGGGCGATGTATTTGATATTGAAAAGAAAGTTACTAAAAGCGGCGACAAAAATATTTTCACTATCGACATAACCGATTATACGGGTTCAACAACAGCTAAAGTATTCAATTCAATCAAGGAATCAGCCGTAATTGATAATATCAAAAAAGGCGATACAATCGTTGTTCAGGGTGATGTTGAGTACGATAAATATGCAGGCGAACTTGTTGTAAATGCCCGTTCAATCGGTACGGCTCAAAAAGTGAAAGTAGTTGATAATGCCGAGAAAAAGCGTGTTGAACTCCATATGCATACAAATATGTCGCAGATGGATGCCGTAACATCGGCAGGTGACCTTGTAAACCGTGCTTATCAGTGGGGACACAAAGCCGTTGCAATTACTGACCACGGTGTCGCACAGGCTTTTCCCGATGCAATGAAAGCCGCAGATAAAATCAACAAAGACGAAGAGAAAATTAAAATCATCTACGGTGTTGAGGCATACTTTATGGATGACCTTGTAGAGTCTGTAAAAGGTGATGCCGACACAGGTTTTGACGGCACATTCATCTGCTTTGATATAGAAACAACAGGTCTTTCAGCTGCCCGTGACAAGATTACCGAAATTGGCGCAGTCAAGGTTGAAAACGGTGTCATCACCGATACTTTTTCAACCTTTGCAAATCCCGAAATGCCGATTCCGCAGAAAATCACTCAGCTTACAGGCATCACCGATGATATGGTAAAGGACGCTCCTTCACAGAGCGAGGCGGTCGGTGCATTTCTTGAATTTGCCGGTGACAATGTGCTTGTTGCTCACAATGCTCCCTTTGATACATCCTTCATAGCAAAAGCCTGTGAAGATATGGGCAGGGAATATAACTATACTTCAATCGACACGGTTGCAATTTCAAGAGCAATCCTTACAGACATCAAGAACTGCAAGCTTGATACGGTTGCAAAATTTTTAAGGCTCGGCGACTTCAATCACCACAGAGCAACCGATGATGCCGAAATGCTTGCGAGAATTTTTATAAATCTCTGTCAGCGACTTACAGATGATTACGGTATAACAAAAACAAACGACATTAATACAAAGATAGCAGGCGGAGATTTTAAAAAGCTTCCGACCTATCATCAGATTATTCTTGTAAAGAATAAAACAGGTCTTAAAAATCTTTACAGACTTATTTCTTACAGTCATCTTAATTATTTCTATAAAAAGCCGAGAATTCCGAAAAGCGAGCTTGTGAAGTACAGAGAGTGACTCATAATCGGCTCGGCTTGTTGTGCAGGTCAGCTTTATATGGCAATTCTTGAGGGCAAGCCGTGGGGCGAACTCAAACAGATTGCGTCATTCTATGATTATCTTGAAATTCAGCCTGCAGGCAATAACAGCTTTATGATTCGTGACGGCAGATTTAATTCTGTTGACGAACTTCATGAAATTGACCGTACAATAATTAAGCTTGCAAAAGAACTCGGCAAGCCTGTATGCGCAACCTGCGATGTCCACTTTATGGATCCGACAGATTCTGAATTCAGAAAAATTCTTATGGCAGGTCAGGGCTTCAAAGATGCCGAACAGCAAGCTCCGCTTTATTTCAGAACAACTGCTGAAATGCTCAAGGAATTTGAGTGGCTCGGCAAGGATAAAGCCTATGAGTATGTAGTAGAAAATCCCAATAAAATCGCCGATATGTGCGAATATATCAGACCTATTCCAAAGGGTACATTCCCGCCTAACATTGAGGGCGCACAGGAACAGCTTATTGATATTACATGGAAAAGAGCAAAAGAGAAATACGGTGATCCGTTGCCTGAAATCGTAAAGGCAAGACTTGACAAGGAACTTAATTCAATCACAACCTACGGATTCTCGGTGCTTTATATGACTGCACAAAAGCTTGTTGCAGACAGTGAGGCACACGGATATCTTGTCGGTTCACGAGGATCGGTAGGTTCTTCTTTCGTAGCTACTATGTCCGGTATTTCGGAGGTTAATCCGCTTTGTCCACACTATGTATGTCCAAACTGCAAACACAGCGAGTTCATCACAGACGGCAGTTACGGCTCAGGCTTTGATATGCCACCAAAAAACTGTCCCGAATGCGGCACTCTTATGGATCAGGACGGTCACGAAATTCCGTTTGAAACATTTCTTGGCTTTAAGGGCGACAAAGTGCCTGATATCGACCTTAACTTCAGCGGTGAGTATCAATCAAAATCCCACCGTTACACGGAAGAGCTCTTTGGTAAGAATAATGTGTTCAAAGCGGGAACAATTTCTACAGTAGCCGAAAAAACAGCACTCGGCTTCGTTAAGAAGTTTGCACAGGAGCGAGGTCTTGTAATGCACAAGGCTGAGGAAAAGCGTCTTGCAATCGGTTGTACGGGTGTTAAGAGAACCACAGGTCAGCACCCTGGCGGTATGGTTGTTGTGCCGAGAACAAACGATGTTTACGATTTCTGCCCTGTTCAGCATCCTGCAAATGATGTGAACTCAGATAACATTACAACCCACTTCGACTTCCATTCAATTCATGATACAATCACAAAACTTGATGAGCTCGGACACGATGTTCCGACAATCTATCATTATCTTGAACTCTACACAGGTATCCCCGTAATGAAGGTTTCAATGAGCGATCCCGAGGTTATGTCGCTGTTTACTTCTCCGAAAGCACTCGGAGTTACTGAGGAAGATATCGACTCAAAAACCGGTACATTCAGCCTTCCTGAATGCGGTACGTCTTTCGTAAGAGGAATGCTCATTGAGGCACAGCCCAAAACCTTTACCGACCTTTTGCAGATTGCAGGTCTTTCGCACGGTACCGATGTATGGCTCGGAAACGCTCAGGAACTTATTCATAACGGAACCTGTACAATTTCGGAAGTAATCGGTACTCGTGACTCGATTATGACTTATCTTATGCACAAAGGTCTTGAACCGGGCATGGCATTCAAAATAATGGAGATTGTCCGTAAAGGTAACGCAACAAAACTTCTTACGGAAGAACACTTCAAGGCTATGCGTGAACACAATGTTCCCGAATGGTATATTGATTCGTGTATGAAAATTAAGTATATGTTCCCGAAAGCCCATGCCGCAGCCTATATGATTGCAACGCTCAGACTCGGTTGGTACAAGGTTCACAAGGCCGTTGAATATTATGCGGCATACTTTACCGTACGAAGTGAAAATCTTGACGGTGCAATTGCCATGCAGGGACATCAGGCTGTCCGTGACAAGATGAACAACATAAAACAAAAACAGAGTGTTCACGAAGCAACAGCCAAGGATGAAGCAGAGTTCCAGACCTTGCAGATTGTCAACGAAATGATGGCAAGAAAAATTGAATTTCTTCCTGTTGATATCTACAAATCCGAGGCTAAAATGTTCAAGGTAGAGGACGGAAAAATCAGACTTCCGTTTTCATCCTTACCCGGTGTAGGCGGCGCCGCAGCAGATTCACTCGCAGAAACGGGCAAGCACACAGAATATCTTTCAATTGAAGATATGCAGATAAAAACAAAGGTTACTAAGGCTGTTATTGAAACACTGAAAGATGTCGGAGTTCTCAAGGATTTGCCTGAAAGCTCACAGATGTCATTATTTTAAGGAGTTGTTTAAATGAAAAAACTGCTTTCGCTAAAAACTTTGCTGATTTGCATTTCATTTACAGTATTTCTTTTACTTGTAAAAGATAATATGGATGTTGTGTGGTCGGCAATCGGTTGGATAACAGGCATCATCACTCCGTTTGCAATCGGATTCCTTTTTGCTTACATCCTTAACTATCCTTACAAATTTTTCTACTCCAAAGTTTTCGGCAGAATGGGGCGAAAGCGAAAATTCCTTGCTAACTTCAGAAAACCCCTTGCGCTTATTATAACCTATGCAATTGTAGTAGCAATTTTTGTTGTTATAATCTCAATTGTAGTTCCGCAGATTGCAGCCAGCCTGTTCAGTCTTATTAACAGCCTGCCGCAGTATGCAGGCGTACTTTCTGACATGACAAAAACAGTGGTGCATTGGATTAACCATACATTCAGTATGGAAATTGACGCAAGTGAAGTAATAAACAACTTCTTCAAGTATATTACAAACCTTATTTCGGCAGGCAATATCACCAGTTTTCTCGGCAACTCTACAAATGCAGTATTCAGCGCAATTATGTCTACGTGTAACGGTGTGTATAACTTCCTGCTCGGAATCGTTATTTCAGTTTACTTCCTTGCCGCAAAGGAAACACTTTGCCGTCAGATAAAAAAGCTTGCTGTTGCTTTTATTCCGATAAAGTATCTTCCTAAGATTTATGAAATTGTCGATATTACAGATACAAAATGCGGTCGTTTTCTCGTTGGCGATATCATTGATGCGGCTTTTCTCGGTGTTCTCACATTCATTACAATGTCAATTTGTCAATTACCGTACGCACCGCTTATTGCGGTTCTTATCGGTGTAACGAATATTATTCCGTTCTTTGGACCGTTCATCGGTGCAATTCCGAGTGCTTTTATCCTCTTGCTTATTGATCCGATTTACATGATTATTTTCATAATCATTATAGTTATAATTCAGCAGCTTGACGGCAATCTTTTCAAGCCGAAGATTATCGGCAGTCAGGTCGGTCTTTCAAGCTTCTGGGTACTGTTCAGCGTAATTGTCGGCGGAGGAATGTTCGGTGTTCTCGGTCTTATTCTCGGCACACCAATCTATGCCGTAATCTATGCTCTTGTCGGCAAGAGAGTAAAAAACAAAATTGACTCAAAGGGTAGAATTGCTCAGGAAGCTCTTGACTTTGAGGTGCTTAACTATACCAAAATTGCCGCAGAGCAGAAAAAACTTCGTGAAGAAAAAGAAATGCAGCATAGAGAAAAACTTATGAAATTCATCAACCGTAACAAAACAAATGATGAAGACGAATCCTCAGAAAATACAAATGAATAATCGTAAAATTTTCGCTTCATCTGAATAGTGTTGACAAATCAAGTTTAGTGTGTTAATATATTACCGTATTAACACACTAAAGCGTTGAGAGGTAATTATGAAAAAGAATTTAAAAATGACTCCCGAGGGAACAAAGGACTTTCTGTTCGCTGAATGTTCCGCTATGGATTATATCTGCACAAGCATTGAAAAGGTATTTGTCAAAGGCGGATTTAAACGGGTAATAACTCCTGCTCTTGAATTCTATGATGTGTTCTCAATTCCGTCAAGCGGAATCTCGCAGGAATCAATGTTCAAAACAACCGATAACAAAGGCAGGCTTCTTGTTGCCCGTCCTGATTCCACTCTGCCGATTGCAAGAATGGTTTCTACAAGACTTAAAAACAATACACTTCCTGTTCGACTTTACTACAAGCAGGCAGTATATCGCAACAATCCGTCACTTGCAGGAAGAAGAAACGAATTTCTTCAGATGGGTGTTGAACTTCTCGGGGCAAAAGGAAAAAGAGCCGACCTTGAAATTCTCACCTCGGCAATAAAAAGCATTTCAGCCGTTGCCGATGATTTCAGAATTGAACTCGGACATGCCGAAGTATTCAATGCTCTGTCAAAAGAACTCGATATCGATAACGATTACAAAGAAAAAATCAGAGTATCAATCGAAAGTAAAAACTACTCGGCGCTTAACAATCTTCTTGACAAACTCAAGCCTTGCAAGACTGTTTCCGCAATCCGTTCGCTCCCGTCACTGTTCGGCGGTGAAGAAGTGTTTGATGAGGCATATGATATTTGCAAAGGTACAGGCGCCGAAAACGCTCTTGATTATCTCCACACAATCTATAAAGAACTTTCCGTGCTTGAACTCGGCAACAAGCTTATCATCGACCTCGGACTTGTTCAGAGAAACGATTACTATACGGGAATCGTATTTTCAGGGTATATTAACGGAATCGGTGACGCTGTTATTTCGGGAGGAAGATATGACGATCTTCTCAGCGAATTTGACGCTCCTATGGGTGCGGCAGGCTTTGCGATTGATACAGACGCAATTACAATGAAACATCTTTCCGATGATGATGTAAATTATTCAGATAATCCCGATGTTCTCGTTTTTGCAGAAAACGGACATGAAATGAAGGCTCTCAGATATGTTGACGAGCTTAATGAAAAGGGAATAAAGGCACAGTTCAGCGTACTTGAAACTCTTGAAGAAACAGAACAGTTTGCAAAATCAAGAGGAATTGCAAAAGTTGAAAGTATATAATCAAGCTGTCGGAAAGGATTAAATATGAAACCATTAAGAATTGCTCTGACAAAGGGCAGACTTGAAAAGACCACAATTGAACTTCTTGAAAAAATCGGATATAATTGTGATGAAGTAAAAAACAAGGGAAGAAGGCTTATTCTTCCGATCGGCAATAATGATTTTGAAGTTGTGCTTGCGAAAGCCGCAGATGTAATTACATATGTTGAGCACGGTGTGTGTGACCTTGGTGTTGTCGGCAAGGACACAATTCTTGAAAACGGTTCATCTTTTTATGAACTTCTCGACTTAGGATTCGGCAAATGCCGTTTTGCCCTTGCAACAAAAAAAGATACTGATTTTTACAGCGGTTACAATACAAAAACTATCGCAACAAAGTATCCGAATGTAACCAGAGCTTTTTTTGACGATAAAGATATGGATGTAAGAATTATTAAGATTGAGGGTTCCGTTGAACTTGCTCCTCTTGTAGGTCTTGCGGACGGTATTGTAGATATAGTAGAAACAGGTTCAACGCTCAAGGCTAACGGACTTGAAGTAATTGAATGGGTGTGTGATATTTCGGCAAGACTTATTGCCAATACGGCAAGTCTTAAACTGCGCAAGGCTGAAATTGAAGAATTGCAGAAGAAACTGGAGGCTGTCACAAAATGATTACAACTGTTGTAGCAGACGGAAAAAACGAATATGAATTTATTGATTTGCTCAAAAAGAGAGCGCAGAATTCAGATAAAAATGTAGTTCCGATTGTTTCGGAAATCATCGAAAATGTTGCAGAAAACGGTGATAAAGCCGTAAAGGAATATACCGTTAAATTTGACGGAAAAGCACCTGAAAAGGTAGAAATCACTTCCGATGAAATCGACAGTCTTATTGAAAAATGCGATAAGGATTATCTCGAAACAATCAAAAAGGCAGCCGCAAATATTGCAGACTTCCATAAAAGACAGGTTCAGCAAAGCTGGCTCACAACAAAGAATAACGGCGTAATGATGGGGCAGAGAATCAGAGGCCTTAAAAGAGTAGGTATCTATGTTCCGGGCGGCACTGCGGCATATCCCTCATCAGTTCTTATGAACGCAGTTCCCGCTAAAATTGCAGGTGTTGAGAAAATTATTATGTGTACACCTCCGCAGAAGGACGGTACACCGAATCCGAATATCATCGCCGCCGCAAAGGTAGCAGGCGTTGACAGAATCTTCCTTATGGGCGGTGCACAGGCAGTAGCCGCACTTGCATACGGTACAGAATCCGTACCAAAGGTTGATAAAATCGTAGGCCCCGGCAACATCTTTGTTGCAACAGCAAAAAAACTTCTTTACGGGACAGTTGACATTGATATGATTGCCGGTCCGAGTGAAATACTCATCATTGCCGATAAGTCTGCAAATCCAAAATTCCTTGCCGCAGACCTTATGAGTCAGGCAGAGCATGACCGGCTTGCGTCTGCAATTCTGCTTACCGATTGCGAAGAGCTTGCCAAAGAAACTGAAACAGAGCTTGAAAAGCAGATGACCGCTCTTTCAAGAAAAGATATTATCCGTTCATCGGTTGACAATTTCGGTGCAGTTATTGTATGCAGTGATATGTCACAGGCGATTGAATTTGCTAACGAGCTTGCTCCCGAACATCTTGAGGTTTGTTGTGAAAACCCAATGGAGTATGTCGGCAAGCTTGATAATGCCGGTTCTGTATTTCTCGGCAACTACAGTCCCGAGCCTCTGGGCGACTATTTTGCAGGTCCTAACCATGTTCTTCCGACAAGCGGCACGGCAAGATTTTTCTCACCTCTTTCGGTAGACAGCTTTGTAAAGAAATCAAGCTTTATTTACTATACGGAAGACGCTTTGAGAAAAGATGCCGAAGATGTAGTTCGCTTTGCAGAAACAGAAGGACTTACAGCACACGCAAATTCAATTAAAGTGCGTTTTGATATGAAATAAGAATGGAAGTTATGCAATGTCTTATGAATTAAACAAAAAAATCCGTGAACTTGAACCGTATGAACCAATCAGCGGTACATATAAAATTCGACTTGATGCAAACGAATGTCCCGAAAATTATCCCGATTTCATCAAAGAAGAAATCAAAAATGCAATTGATACAATTGATTTCAACCGCTATCCCGATCCGCTTGCGGAAAAGGTTGTTACGGCTTTTGCGGATTATTACGGAATCAATCCAAAATATGTAACCGCAGGCAACGGCTCAGATGAACTCATCTTTTTGATTGAAGCCGCATTTATGGAAAAAGGGGACAGGATGCTTTGCGTTGCTCCCGATTTTTCAATGTACAAATTCTATTCATCAATCTGTGAGGTTGTATGTGACACATTTATCAAATCCGACGACCTTTCAATTGATACGGATGCACTTATTGAAAAGGTAAATCGAGACAATATCAAACTTCTGCTTTTTTCAAACCCATGCAATCCAACAGGGCAGGGGATGACCGCCGAAGATGCACACAGACTTGTTACAAGCGTAAATGCACTTGTAATTCTTGACGAAGCATATATGGATTTTTGGGATCAGAGTCTTATAAATGAGGTTGAAAAGTATTCAAATCTCATTATTTTCAGAACCGCATCAAAGGCAGTAGGCTCAGCGGCACTCAGACTCGGTTTTGCCGTTGCAAATGAAACAATTTCAAGAGCTGTAAAAGCGGTAAAATCTCCGTACAATGTGAACACATTTTCTCAGGTTGTCGGCAGTATAATATATAAAAATAAAGATTATCTCAAAAACAGACAAAAAACAATTGTCAGAAACAGAGAAAAGCTGTATAATGACTTACTGGAGTTGTCCGCTCTTTCCGATGATTTTAAGGTTTACAACAGTTGTGCAAACTTTGTTTTTGTTAAAACATCATTCGGCAAAGACTTGTGGAACTATCTCAAGGACAACTCAATTGTAATCCGTTTTATGGGCGATTACATCAGAATTTCCGTTGGCACAGAAGAAGAAAACGAAGAACTGATAAGTTGCATTAAAACTTATTTATCGAGGTGATTATATGCGCAGTGCATATGTTGAGCGTAAAACGAAGGAAACCGACATAAAGCTAAAACTAAATCTTGACGGCGGCGATATTAAAATTGATACAGGCATAGGCTTTTTTGACCATATGCTCAATTCGTTTGCCACTCACGGCAGATTTGGACTTGAGGTTTCGGTAAAAGGCGATCTTTATGTTGACGAACACCACACCGTTGAAGATACAGGTATAGTTCTTGGCAAAGCATTTGCAGAGGCTCTTTCAACCAAAGAGTCAATTGAAAGATTCGGCAGTTTTTATGTTCCTATGGACGAAGCGCTTGCGTTTGCATCTGTTGACATCAGCGGCAGACCTTATCTTGTATTCGACGCTGATTTCCCGCAGGAAAGATGCGGCGGCTACGACTGTTCAATGACAGTAGAATTTATGCGTGCATTTGCATTTAACGCACAAATCACACTTCACCTCAAATCTGTTTACGGTGACAACTCTCACCATATCACAGAGGCTTTGTACAAGGCTTGCGCACACGCACTCCGTCTTGCAGTAAAGCAAAATTTTTCGAATGTACTTCTTTCTACTAAAGGAGTGTTATAATGATTATTTTACCCGCTATTGACATAAAAGACGGCAATTGTGTCCGTCTTTTCAAGGGCGATTATGCAACCGTTCAGAAGGTAGCAGAGTCCCCGTATATTGCCGCTCAGGGCTTTGCCGACGCAGGTGCAGAGTGGACGCATATGGTTGACCTTGACGGTGCAAAAGACGCAAAGCTTGTTAATGCCGATCTTATTGCGGATGTTGCAAAAGCCTCGGGACTTTCTGTTGAGGTCGGCGGAGGAATCCGTGATATGAAAGCGGTTGAATATTATCTTTCAAGAGGAATAAACCGTGTTATTCTCGGTTCAGCCGCAGTTAAAAATCAGCAGCTTGTTATTGATGCCGTAAAAGAATACGGTGAGAGAATTGCAGTTGGCATTGATGCAAAGGACGGCATGGTTCGTGCAGAAGGTTGGATTGACAATTCGGAAATCAACTACATTGAGCTTGCAAAGCGTATGGAAAATGTCGGAGTAAAGACTATTGTGTTCACAGACATTGATCAGGACGGTACTCTTGCAGGTCCTAACCTTAAACAGCTTGATGCTCTTGCTCACGAAGTCAGCTGTAATATTATCGCAAGCGGCGGTGTTGCAGTTCTCAAGGATATCATTAATCTTTCAGAACTCGATGTCTACGGTGCAATCTGCGGCAAGGCTGTCTATACAGGTTCGCTCGATTTGAAACAGGCGATCGAAGTAACAAATAAAATCTGAGGTAATTATGGATCTTGATAAATATTTTGTAAAATCCGAACTTATTCCCGCAATTATTCAGGAAAAGTCAACGGGTGAGGTACTTATGCTTGCATATATGAACCGTGAAAGTATGCAAAAAACTTTTGAAACCGGTTACACATGGTTCTGGTCAAGAAGCCGTCAGGAGCTTTGGAACAAGGGTGCAACATCAGGTCATTTACAAAAGGTAATTGATATATATGCCGACTGCGACGACGATACATTGCTCATCACAGTTGAACAGACAGGTGCAGCCTGCCACACGGGAAATCATTCCTGCTTTTTTAAAAAATTAAAATGAGGAGAATTTTAATATGAACGACAAAGAAGTTCTTGAAGCACTTTATGCTACAGTAGAAAACAGACGAGATAATCCAAAAGAGGGTTCATACACTTGCTACCTTCTTGATAAAGGAATTGACAAGATTCTTAAAAAAGTAGGCGAGGAGTGCAGTGAAACAATCATTGCGGCAAAAAATGATGATAACAGCGAAACTGTTTATGAAATTGCAGACCTTATCTATCATCTTACTGTAATGATGGTAAAGCTCGGCATTCCGCTTGAAGATGTTCTTGCCGAACTTGACAAGAGAAGCGAAAAGACAGGAAACCTTAAAAAGTTCCATGTTGTTGACAAAAATTCATAACTAAAAGCACAAACAAAAAGGCCCTATGACTTTGGTCATAGGGCTTAACAGTATGTATATATTATTTTTATGCATTAACAAAAGCAAATTTAGAAATCGCCTGTTTGAGATTATCATCAGGTTCTGATTCAAGAAGAAGTTCAATCGGAATTTTTTCGTCAATTGCAAAAAATCCCATCAACGAATGAGCATCAACAGTATTATCGCCGTTTCTTAGCATCATTACTGTATCCGGAAAGTGAGCAAGAGTTTCAAACATATCGATCATTTCTTTTTTATTTTTAACGGAAACCGGTACAGAAAACAAGATCTCACCTCCATTGTTCATCTTGTTTATATTTTATCATTAATTTTTGTCTAAATCAACAACGAATTAATGAATTTTTGCAATTTCAACTATTTACCCAAAAAAGGATGGTTAGTGAATGAATTTTAATATAATTACACTCGGCTGCAAGGTTAATCAGTATGAATCACAGGCAATGCGTGAAGATATGCTGAAGAACGGATTTCTTCTCTCGGATGACAGGGACAGGGCAGACATAACAATCGTTAACAGCTGTACGGTAACATCCGTAAGTGACGCAAAAAACCGCAAGATTCTCAACCGTGTCCGCCGTGAAAATTCTGACGGAATTGTTATTCTCACCGGCTGTATGCCACAGGCTTTCCCCGAAGAAAGCGAGAACTTTTCAAATTGCGATATCGTACTCGGCAATGCAAAGAGAGCCGAACTCGTTCCTTCAATTTACAAGTTTCTCGAAGAAAAACAGAAATTTGTTCATATAACAGAGCATATCGGAAAAGGCGAAAAATACGAAAACCTTTCCGTATCGTCACTCGGAGAGCATACAAGGGCTTTCATTAAAATAGAGGACGGTTGCAACAGATTTTGTTCTTACTGCATTATTCCGTATGCAAGGGGCAGAGTGCGTTCGAAATCTCTTGAAGATTTAAAGGCAGAGCTTATTCAGGTTGCCGCAAACGGTTACCGTGAGGTTGTTCTCGTTGGTATTAACCTTTCCGCCTACGGTCTTGACGAAGATTTTGATCTTGCGGATGCTGTGGAATGTGCTTGTTCCGTTGACGGAATCGACCGTGTAAGACTCGGGTCAATCGAACCGGAAAGAATGGATAAAGAAATGATTGCCCGTCTTGCCGCACAGCCAAAGTTCTGTCCGCAGTTTCATCTTTCACTGCAGAGCGGTTGTGATAACACACTCAAAGCAATGAACCGTCACTACAATTGTTCAGAATACGCTGAAATTGTTACAAATCTCAGAAACGCTTTTGAAAACAGTTCTATGACAACCGATGTAATGGTTGGATTTGCAGGTGAAACAGAGGAAGATTTCAACGCATCTCTTAATTTTGTTAAGTCAATCGGCTTTGCAAAGGTGCATATCTTTCCGTATTCACGCCGTAAAGGTACTGTTGCCGATAAAGCACCAAATCAAATTGATCCGCAAATTAAAGAGCAGAGAGCCAAAATTATGGAGCAGGTCTGCGATGAAACCAGAAGGGAATTTCTTAAAGATCAGGTTGGCCTTTGTGAATCTGTTCTCGTTGAAAGACTTCGTCACGGTTATCTTGAGGGTTACACAAAGAACTACACGCCTGTTCATATTAATTCCGAAGATACAAGTCTTTGCGGTAAAATTATTGATGTGAAAATCACAAAATCATTTGATGACTACTGTGATGCTGAATTAGTTTAAAGCGTTAATCAGATTATTAATCTCTTTTTTTGCAGTATCATCTTCAAGGCTATTATAGCTGTAAAGCATAAAGCCCCTGACAGATTTGTTGTTACGCAAAATATCGTATTCATCGGCAAGGATACTGTCACTTAAAAGCCATGTTTCTTCGTCATATTCGCCGTTACCTGCCTTATAACCGCCAAGACCGACATACAGTTTTACATTTTCGTCAAAATCAAGAGATGTCCAGCTGTTAAGGCAATCTTCAAAATTAAGAGCAGGATTTTCAAGGCTAAAGTAAATTTGCGGACAGATGTAATCTGCAAAGCCTTTACAGGTACACCACGATTTTACATCGGCATACAATCCGTCATTGTTACCTATATTGCCTTGCGGTGATATGCCGAACTCAACTGACGAATCCACACTTTTTATTGTTCTGTAAACCTTACAAATCAGCGTATTTACATTTTGCATTCGCCAATTATCAAGACTCATACAGTTTTCTTTACCGTATTTTTCAATATAAACCTCATACTGCTTTTTATCAAAACTTTCATCCTCAGTAGGGTAGAAATAGTCGTCAAACTGTATTCCGTCAACATCATAATTTTCCGCAATTTCCTTTACACCGTCACTAATCAGCTGTTGTGCAGTTTCATTTGACGGATCAAGAAAAATTCCGTTATCGGTTTTTATACCTATTTCGGAATTCTTTATGTAAGGATTGTTGTCTGAAAGTTTTTTCGGAGTTTCATTTGAACTGACTCTGTATGGATTAATCCACGCATGAATTTTCAAATTGTTTTCTTTGCATATATCACACATAATTTGCAGTGCGTCATATTGAGGATTTTCACCCTGCGTACCCGTGAGAATATGTGACCACGGAAAATAACTTGACTTATATAATGCGTCACAAAAGGGGCGTACCTGTACAATAAGCGTGTTGAAACCGCTGTCACGGCATTTTTGTGCTATTTCGGTAAATTTATCTTCAAACGCTTTTTGTGTTTTTGAGCTTTCATTTTCCATAGAAAGCTCCATATACGATACCCACACACCACGCATTTCTTCATCACTTTTGGGTGTGTCGGCAGTTGCCTTTGATGATAAGGCTGCAATGTTGTCGATATCATTCTGCTTTTTAGGCGGTTTTTCTCTTGTAAATGAGCTTATGCAGATAACGCTTAACATAGCTATTATAGATACTATAATCGGAACAATCTTTTTGTTTTTCAATCAAATCATCCTTTGGAGTTCTCATGGAAATTTTCATCATATACATTTGCATCATCAGCCTGATATCAATTATTGTAACAGTCTGTGACAAATACTTTGCAATTCACCGCAAATGGAGAGTACGAGAAAGCACATTGCTGATTCTCTCCGCACTCGGAGGAAGTGTTGCAATGTACATTACAATGCAATTAATCAGACACAAAACAAGACACATTAAATTTATGCTCGGCATACCGATAATATTTATTATTCAGCTGATAATTCTGTTTTTTGTTTGGAGGATGATTTATGTCTGACAGACTGTATTTTCCCGTACCTGACGAATGTGACAATATGCTTGCTCAAAGATTTCTGCGTGATAAATGCGGGCTTTCTGCAAGAATAATAACACGACTGAAAAGAGAAAAAGACGGTATTTTGATGGACGGGAAAATTTTAAGAACAATTGACTGTGTGCAAAGCGGTAAAACCGTTTCAATTGCAATTCCCGATGAAAAATGTGAAATTGAACCGACAAAGGGTACACTTGATATAAGATATGAGGATGAACATTTTCTTGTGGTAAACAAACCGCATTCCATGCCAGTTCATCCTGTAAAGCAGCACCAAAGCGATACGCTTGCAAATATTGTTTCGTACTATTGCAGTCAAAACGGCAAGCCGTTTGTATTTCGGGCAATTAATCGACTTGACAAGGATACCTCAGGGCTTGTTCTCATTGCCAAAAACCGTTTTACAGCCAATGCCGTAAAAAATAAAACGCACAAAGTCTATTACGCTTTATGCGAGGGCGAAATAAATATTGAAGGTATAGTTGATAAGCCAATGGATTTGCGTGATGATTCCAAAATGGTGCGAATTGTCCGTGATGACGGAATGAAAGCAGTTACGCACTACAAACCGCTTGTTGCAACAAAAGATTTTACATTGCTTGAATTGTGGCTTGAAACCGGCAGAACACATCAGATTCGCTGCCATATGGCTTATTTAGGGCATCCGCTTATGGGCGATGACTTGTACGGCGGAAAACTTGATAAAATTTCAAGGCAGGCACTTCATTGTGCAAGGCTTGAATTTTATCATCCGATAAAAAATGAATACATTACGGTTACTGCCGAAATTCCCGAAGATATGCAGTCTGTAATAAACAACAAAGAGGATTGAACAATAAAAAGTTCAATCTTCTTTAAAACTTACAAACTTTTATTGACAATGCCCGGACAAAAAAATCTATGTGCGTTCCTCACACTTGCAATGACAGCAACATTATTTGCTGGTTGTTCAGGAAATTCCGATTCATAGGATTCAACATCGTCAGTTGCAACAAAAGACAGAATTTCGTCAGATAAAACCTTAAAGGTTGCCACTTGCTATAGTGAGAATTTTAGTTTTTTTACTGTGAGACAGATCC
>ERZ1106919.1020-NODE-1020-length-20050-cov-3.936684_pt1 | contig 20050 bp, 10 predicted proteins | sample MGYA00403654_ERZ1106919 | MGnify/ENA primary metagenome ERZ1106919 (study PRJEB35170, sample SAMEA104062450) | human gut metagenome | biome: human gut; feature: human-associated habitat; material: faeces | place: Denmark | collected 2012-10-08 ... | reverse complement strand
CTGGTATGGCTTGCGGTTCAATGGGACCGACAACTGCCGGACGTATGGACTCATATGTTGAGTTGTTCCAGAGTCATGGTGGCAGTATGGTTATGCTGGCGAAAGGTAACCGTAGCCAGCAGGTTACAGATGCTTGTCAGAAATATGGCGGCTTCTATCTGGGGTCTATCGGCGGACCGGCTGCAATCCTAGCTCAGAATAATATCAAGAGCATTGAATGTGTTGAATATCCGGAATTGGGTATGGAAGCTATCTGGAAAATAGAAGTAGAAGATTTCCCGGCATTTATTTTGGTAGATGACAAAGGAAATGACTTCTTCAAACAGATTAAACCACGTTGTGCCAAATAATAAGTAACAAGTAATAAGTAATAGCAAGTAATTCTTGCGGTTGATTACATAAACATTCATTTTAGGGATACCTGTCAGTTTTCGTATGGGCATCCCTTTTTTTATAAACTTGCTTATCTAATAATTAAAACACCATGAAACCACTAGTGATGAATTTATCCAATCAAAAGAACCAGCATATTGTTTGGCTGGATGTCGTTCGTTTTATTGCGATGTTTACAGTTGTCTGCTGTCATTGCACCGATCCGTTTAATTTTTATCCCGGTACGGCTCCGAATATCGGAGAAATAAAACTTTGGGGTGCTATCTACGGATCTGTACTGCGTCCGTGCGTGCCTCTGTTTGTGATGATTACCGGTGCATTGCTTCTGCCTGTAAGAGGTGATACTTCTACTTTTTACAAGAAACGTATTCCCCGTGTCTTTTATCCGTTCCTGATATGGTCGGTGCTATATAATCTGTTCCCTTGGATTACAGGCCTGTTGGGACTGAATCCTCAGATTATTCTTGATTTCTTCCCGTATGCGGGAGAGGAAGTGATGCAGCAATCATTCTCTGTATCTTTGAAATATATTTTGATGATTCCGTTCAACTTCTCCATTTTAGCCGTGCATATGTGGTATATTTATCTGCTTATCGGGCTGTATCTGTATTTGCCGGTTTTCTCAGCTTGGGTAGAGAAGGCTTCGGAACGTGCCAAACTGATGTTTCTGCTGGCTTGGGGGGTAACTTTGCTGCTTCCTTATTATTATCAGTTTGTTTCTAATTATTTATGGGGAACCTGTTCATGGAACTCTTTTGGAATGCTGTATGCTTTTGCCGGTTTCAATGGCTATCTGTTGTTGGGGCATTATCTGAAAAATCTGGAATGGAGCTTGAAGAAAACGTTGGCGATTGGCATTCCGATGTTTGCAGTCGGTTATGCGGTGACATTCTTAGGTTTCAGGCATATAACCGCATTGCCGGAATATACGGATGAGATGCTGGAACTCTTCTTTACCTATTGTTCTCTTAATGTTGTAATGATGACGATACCTGTGTTTATGCTGGCAAAGAAAGTAAAAGTGAACTCGGAAAGAATGAAAAAGGCATTGGCGAATCTCACTGTATGCGGATTCGGTATTTATATGATACATTATTTCTTTACAGGGCCGTCGGTCGTGCTGATGAGAGCTATTAATATGCCGATTGGTTTGCAGATACCTGTAGCCGCTATTCTTGCTTTCGCCGTTTCATGGGGATTGGTATGGCTGATCTATCGTGCAGGAAAGGTTGCTAAATATATAGTAGGATAATAAGTTATAGAAAATAGAAATAGATGAGAGGTTATCAAAGGTTAATAGTAACTGGATTATCCTCCTTCCTGAAGGAGGAGAGTTTAATTACTATTGACTTTTGACATCCCCCTCTTATCGTTTCTTCCGATATTATTTTTTATTTAATTCCTTCTTCCATTTCTCATATTTTGCCAGTACTTTGCTGCCATCTTTGTTGTACCAGCTATATCCGTTCCGGCGTTCATGTCCGATTTCCGATATGTCATATTTCTTAATTCCGTCGCGGTCGGAGAAGAAAGGACGATTAGTATCCAGTTCATAAAAACGTGCCCATAGTATGGGGCAATCTTCGCAAGGGATCATCCGGTAATCTCTTTTTCCGTCACTGTTGGTGAAGTATTCTTTTTGTATTCCTTTTATTTCGGATTTCTTGAACCATTTGACGGCTGATTCTATCGATTCAATTACTTTTTCCGATGGATGGGGGAGAGACATGAGCAAAAGCACGATATTGTCGGATTCTTGTCCGCTCAATGAAGGTAACTCGTATGCACGTGCCTTGCAGGGCTCCAGTGTGATGCGGTCATGCTGTGCACACCATACTGTCAGGTCCCCGTTTTGGCGAACCTGTGTCCGGAGGATACATTCTATTCCTTTGTCAAAGGCTTTACGTGCTTGCTGGCAGGTTTCATCGGGGATGAAAGTATAAGGAGACTGCTTTTCGTAGATTTCCCGTAACTGCTGCATGACTCTGACCATTGCGTTGTCATTGTATGTGATTTGGACATAGTATCCTGTAGGACGCGGGTAGAACTGAGGCCATCCGCCGTTGTCATATTGCGCTTTGAGTAGATATTGGATGCCTTTCAGTACTCCTTCTTTGTATTTCTCTTTTTGTGTAGCTTGATAAAGACGGGCCAGATATTGGATTTCAGTTGTCGTGGCGTTGTTGTCAATGGTACTTTGGTTGACGTCTCCTTTCGCATTCCATGCTTTGGTGTATTCCTGCTCTGTCAGTTCTGCCGGCATGTAAATGTTTTTGGGCCAGCCTCCCGTGACTTGCTGATACAATAATACATTGTCTCCGATGCGTTGTGCTTCTTCTGTCCGGAAAAAGGCATCATTGAACTTGGGAGCGAGGTGTACCCATTCTTTGTAATTCTGTTGTTTCCTGTAATCTGTTGCTTGGGCTGAAACTCCGGTCTGAATGAAAAGTAACAGAAAGAAAAAGGCTGTTTGTCTCATGACTTCTATTGTTAAGTGAATGTTATGGTGTGTGCAAATGTAGAAGAAAAGGTCGGGAATGAAGGGTAATATCTGTTCTTAATGGCATAAAAATTGGGCTAATCGCTTTTATCAGATGATTAGCCCAATGAAAACAGGAGAATCAATGTTTTATTGCTCCAGATATTTGGTGATTTTTCCGCTGATTTGCAGTAGTGAGATTTCGCAAAGTTTGGTGTTGTATTCTGCCGAGAGAATACGTTCTTCGGCATCCAGCAGACTCTTTTGTGCCTCGCGTACTTCAAAACCGGAAAGGTCTCCCTGTATATAACGGTCCATGGCGATATCATGATTGTCTTTGGCAGTCACAAGATTCTGCCGTTCCAGATTCAGCAGCTGAAGATTATTACGGTATGCTTGCCACAAGTTGCTGAGATCGGAACGAAGGGCTAACTCCAATTCCTGTCGTTCCAGACGACGATTCTTGAAGGCAAGGGTTGCGTTGCGCTTTTCACGGCGGCGGTTGCCGTCGAAGATATTAAAACCGACAGTAACTCCGGCATTAAAGCCTAAGTTGCCTCTTCTGCTATTTGCATTGATATCATACTTATTAAAGGTGTATCCATAGCCGGTATTCAGTTTGAGGTATGGATAGTTGCGGGAGTTGATCTTTTTGTAATCCAGCTGTGCCAGTACGGTGTTCTGGTCGGCTTTCAGCAAAGAAGCATTGGTGGATAAGGTAGCATTCCATAAATCGTCGAACAGTAAGTCACTGTGTACGTCAATGGTAGAATCTTTGATGACGATAATCTGATTTACATTATTGTTAGCCATCAATTCATTAAGTTGGATGCGTGAGGAGTGCAGCAATTCCTGTTGCTTGATGTATTGGGCACTGTCCGCATTGAAGTCCACTTTGGCTTGCTGATAATCCAGACCTGAGAATTTACCGACAAGATGGCTCGCTTCTGCTATACGCAAGCGTTCTTTGGAAAGTGACATCGCATAATGAAAGTTCTTCAAACGGATCTTTTGCTGGATGAAGTTGTAGTATTCCGAGGCAAGATCGGCGATGAAGTCTTCAATGGCAATGCGGGTATTGATTTCGCCCTGCCGTTCCAGTTCCTTTAGTTGCTTGTACGTAGTGCTGATATTGAATCCGTCGAAGATGGTCCAGTTGAGGTTGAGGCCGACGTTAACTGTCTGGTCGTAGACTCCATTATTTTTGGTGACCTCTCCGGTGGCACGGGCTTCGATGTTGTCCAGGTTTCCGGTATATCCGGCAGAAAAGTCCAAAGTAGGCAGATAACCTGCATTTCCGAGTGTCGCGTTATTCTTGCTGATCTGTTCTTCGTTATGGACGATGCGCAGAGAATAATTGTTTTGCAGCCCTTCTTCCAGACAGTCTTTTAAGGAATAGATTCGCTGTGCCTTCACTGGAGAAACTGATATGAAGACACATGTGGTAACTATGTATATGATTTGTTTCATGCAAATACTTTTCTGTTTCATTCTTTTGTTATTTTGATTCGGTTAGTCGAAATATAACTGTAGATGGCCGGCACGATATACATAGTAAGCAGTGTGGAAACAACCATACCACCTACTACAGCTGTACCCATGGCGATGCGCTGATTGGCGCCTTCTCCGCTGGCAAATGCCAATGGAATAAGTCCCAGTACAGTAGAAGCACTTGTCATTAGAATCGGGCGCAGACGCTGTAATGCGGCATCTTTGATGGCGCTCATTTTATCCTCGCCTGCTTCTTGTTTCTGATTGGCGAATTCCACGATCAGGATACCGTTTTTAGCCACGAGACCAATCAGCATGATAATACCGATCTGACTGAAAATATTCATTGTGATATCTCCGAAATACATGAATACCAAGGCTCCGGCGATAGCCAAAGGCACTGTTAACATGATTATTAACGGGTCCTTGAAACTTTCAAACTGTGCTGCCAGGATCAGATAAATCAGAAGGATAGCCAAAATAAAGGCAAACATCAGGCTCGAAGAACTTTCACGGTATTCCTTGGAGTCTCCGGATAATGCGGTACGGAAAGTATCATCCAATGTTTCTTTGGCAATCTTGTCCATTTCATCCAGTCCTTGTCCGATGGTCTTTCCGTCAGCCAGTCCGGCGGAAATTGTGGCTGATACAAATCGGTTGTAGCGGTACAGTTTGGGTGGAGCGATACCGTTTTCCAGCTCAATCAGATTATCCAGTTGTATCATATCTCCATTGCTGCTGCGGATGTAGATAGCTTTCAGATCGGCAGGCTTGTTTCGTTGCTGGCGGTTGATTTCACCCAAAATTTCATACTGCTTTCCGTTCATATAGAAATATCCCATACGTTGGCCGCTCAATCCGTATTGCAGCGTTTGGGCGATGTTTTTGGTACTGACTCCCATTACACTTGCTTTGTCACGGTTGATCTTGATGCGGGCTTCCGGTTTGCTGAACTTCAAGTCTACGTCTGCCATTTGGAAAACCGGATTCTCATATACTTTGGCCATGAACTGCGGTAATACCTCCTGCAGTTTTTCAAGATTGGTAGCCTGAAGTACGTATTGGACAGGCATACTTCCCCGGCGTCCGCCGAAAGAAGACTGCTGTTGTACGAACGAGCGTGCCATGGTCTTTTTCTGAACTGCCTTTGATATCTTTTCCGCAACTTCCATCTGCGTGTAGTCACGGTCTTTCATGTCTTTCAGTGTAATGCGTACGTTTCCGCTACCACTGGATACACGTGCTGTCACCGCTTCCGCATCCGGCAGAATAGAATCTACAAGCTGGTTGATATCTTCGGTATAGTCCCGGATATATTCATAAGTGACACCCTCCGCACCTCGGGTGTTGATAGAGATTTGCGACCGGTCTTCAAGCGGTGCCATTTCTGCCGGAATAGCATTCCATAAGAAGCCGATCAGGCAGATGGTTATAAAAGTGAACGGAAGTGCCAGCCAGCGCTTGCGCAAAAAAGCAGCGAGCGAACGGCTGTACCATCGGTTCATCCCTTCAAAAAACGGTTCTGTTTTAGTGTAGAACCAGTTTTGTTTCTCACGTTTGATGAGTAACTTTGTGGCCAGCATCGGTGTGAAGGTCAGTGCCGCAAATGAAGAGATAATGACAGAACCCGAAATTACAATACTGAATTCCCGGAACAAACGTCCTGTCATACCTTGCATAAAGACAATCGGGAAGAATACTGCAACCAGTGTGATGGTCGTTGAAATAACGGCAAAGAAGATCTCTTTGGCTCCTTCTATTCCCGCTTCTTTCGGACTCATTCCTTTTTCAATACGGATATAGATGTTCTCCGTCATTACGATGGCGTCATCCACCACCAGTCCCACGGCCAGCACAATGGCAAGCATGGAAAGTACGTTAATGGAGAATCCGGCAAGATACATGACGAAGAATGCTCCAATCAGCGATACGGGAATTACGATGCACGGAACCAGCGTCACCCGCCAGTCGCGTAAGAAAAGGAAGATGATGATGATAACCAGAATAAAGGCTACATATACAGTCTCTTTTACCTCATTGATAGATGCCCGGATAAATTTGGTATTATCAAAACCATAGCTATACGTCACATCTTCCGGCAGGTCCTTCTTCATCTGTTCCATGCGTTTGTACACAGCATCGGCAATTTCGATGTGATTGGCTCCCGGCTGTGGAATAACAACAACACCTACCATGGGTACACCGTTCATTTTCATGTAACTTTTGATGTCGGCAGGCCCAAGTTCTGCGCGTCCGATATCGCTGAAGCGGACGATACGGTTATTGTCTTCTTTTACAATAAGATCATTGAACTCATCGGCGGTATGCATTAATCCCAACGTACGGATTGTCAGCTCAGTTGTGTTTCCTTCAATACTACCCGAAGGAAGTTCGACATTCTCATTGTCTACTGCATTCTTTACATCAATCGGAGTGATACCGTATCCCGCCATCTTGACCGGATCGAGCCAAAGGCGCATGGAATAACGCTTTTCACCCCAAATGGATACACTACTTACATCAGAGATTGTCTGCAATTGCTCTTTGACAGTCAGGTCCGCAATCTCACTTAATTCAAGCAGTGAGCGTTTGTCGCTTTGGAGGGCAACCATCAAAATGGGCATCGCATCGGCATCCGCTTTTGATACAGTCGGTGGGTCACAGTCTCGGGGCAGATAACGTTGGGCACGGGAAACTTTGTCACGTACGTCATTTGCTGCAGTTTCCAGGTCGACTGAAAGTTCAAATTCTACTGTAATACGGCTTTGTCCCTGCTGGCTGACGCTGGATAGAGACCGGATGCCCGGTATACCATTAATATTTTGTTCCAGTGGCTCGGTTATCTGGTTTTCAATTACGTCGGCATTGGCCCCCGGATAAGAACAACTGACAGAAATGATCGGGTTGTCCACTGATGGATATTCACGGACACCCAGATAACTGTATCCGATGAAGCCAAAGAGGAGAATAATGATTGTCAGTACCGTAGCTAATACCGGACGGCGTATACTTAATTCAGATATATTCATAAGGCATGGCAGGTATTAGTCAATATTGTCCAATGTAACAGGAAGTCCCAGACGAAGTTGCAGTGTTCCTGATGTAAGAATGGTATCTCCTACTTGAAGTCCTCTTACAATTTGTACTTCAGCATCCGTACGAATGCCTGTTGTTACTTCTACAGGCTCAGCTTTTCCTGATTTATACAAGAAAACTTTATCCTTTCCCATCTCCGGTACAATAGCTTCCGTCGGGATGGCGATCGCATTTGGAATTTCTTCTTTTTTCAATTGTATACTTGTGTATCGACCGGGAAGCAGGGCACGATTGGTATTGGGATAAAGTGCGCGTGCTGTGTATTGATGCAGGTTAGGGTCAATCGTTGACTCTACTGCATATACCTTTGCGCTGAAGGCATCTAGTTTTCCTTCAATTCTGAAATTCAGGTTCGTCCCTTTCTTAATCTGGCTTGCATAGCGTTCCGGTACTGAGAATTCAACTTTCAACGGAGTAATCTTTGTCAGTTTGGCAACAATGGTTGTCGGCGAAGCATATGAACCGACACTGATTTGCCGGAGACCAATGATTCCGTCAAACGGAGCGCGGAGTTCAGTCAGGGCAATGTTTGCTTTCACTATTTCTATATCAGCATTTAAAGTTGCCAGGTCAGTTTTTACCTGTTCATAGGCTTCTTTACTGACTGCGTCCCGTTTGAGCAGGGCATCTTGTCGGAATACTCGGTCCTCTGCTAATTTTAGTTGTGATACCAACCTTTGTAGCTGTGCCTGTAACTGCCGGTCGTTTACCTTGGCAAGAAGTTGACCTTTCTTTACGGGCGTTCCTTCTTCGAAGTTGATTTCGACTACTTTTCCGGAGGTTTCAAAAGATAAATCGACTTCCTCGTCCGGTAAAAGTACACCGGTAGTGGTGTATTCGTCTGTTAATAGTTGAGGTTTTATGACTTTGGCATTGACGTTCAGAATTTTCTTCCCATTCTTTTGGGTGTTTTTTACCTTGTCAGCAGCAGCCAGTTCGTCGTTAGTTTTAGGTAACTGTGAGTAAATTCCTCCACCGATAATTCCGGCACCGATAAGAATAATGATGCCCCATTTAGTTTTTTTATTCATGGTTTAGTATAGTATATAGCACGTTATATAATATCTTCTTGTGATTAGACGACACCTGAAAGAAAAGGTTTAATAGCAGATAGATTAAAAGAAAGTTAACGGTATGTGTGGCTTTGATAACAGAAAAAAGAGTAAACAGGATCGTTTTATCTGTTAAATGCTGTTTAAATTTTAGAATCAATTCATTAAAACTCGTAAAACTTTGCTTAATGTTTAAATAAGGTTAAAATTGAATTTGTAACTGTTTGACTTTTAGAATTGAAGTATCTGAATAATGTCGCTTTTTTAAATAAATACTAGGCTATTATTGCGAATTCAGAGTAGATAATGCTGACTTTATGTCATTTCTTTCGTTTTTTGTCAAATCGCTCATAGAAAATGTCTTCCTGAAAAATTTGCGTATAAATATAAAGGTTTATAATTTCGCAAAGTTTTTTAGGAATTTATAAACAAGAACATCACAAGGTTAAAACACGTATTCTTTTTTTATAATAGCCTAATTAAACCTGTCGTGAGTTTAATTTTTATTAGGGTATTTAACTTTTTAAATTATGGATGAACCTATAGTGAGGGTAGAGCACCTTTCACATCGCTACAGCGTACAATGGGCTATCCGGGACATTAATCTGGAGATCAAGAAAAAAGGAGTTTTTGGTCTGTTGGGGTCTAATGGCGCAGGAAAGTCAACCACTATGAACATCATGTGTGGGGTACTGAACCAAACAGAGGGTGAAGTATTTGTAAATGGTATTAGTTTGAGAGAAAATCCGGTTGAAGCCAAGAAGTTTATAGGCTTCTTTCCTCAAAAGCCTCCTTTGTATGCTGACTTTACGGTAGATGAGTACTTGGTCTATTGTGCACAACTCAGGCACATGGAGTCTAAAAGTATCAGGGCTGCCGTTGATTGTGCGAAAGAAAAGTGTGGAATAATGCACTATAGCAAACGTCTCATTAGTAATTTGTCTGGTGGATATCAGCAGCGTGTCGGTATTGCTCAGGCAATCGTACATAATCCGCTTTTCGTTGTTTTAGACGAACCCACCAACGGACTTGATCCGAATCAGATTGTCGAAATCCGTCACTTAATAAAAGAAATAGCGGTAGACCGTGCAGTGATGCTGTCTACTCATATCCTGTCGGAAGTACAAGCCACTTGTGATGAAATTAAGATGATTGAACATGGAAATGTTGTATTTTCCGGAACTATCCGTGATTTCAATAATTACATGGCTCCCAGTACTTTGGTGACTATCCTGGAGAATCCTCCACAAACTGAAGAATTAGAGAAAATTCCAGGTATCCTTAAAGTCGAAAAGCTGACTGCTACTCGTTTCCGTTGTCATTTTGATGGAAACGATCATGGCATGACACGACGTATAACGGAAATGGGCGTGGAGAAAGGGTGGCGCCCCAGCGAAATTATTCTTGAACGGGACTCATTGGATACTGTTTTTGCACAGTTGTCCGGAAAAGGAATAAAAATCGATTAATCACAAAATATAATAAAACATTGATATGAAAACTACATATCGGATAGCTATTGCCGAATTGCGTTCCTTATTTTGTTCCCCGGTGGCATGGCTTATTCTAGTTATTTTTGCTGTGCAGGTGGGTGTGGCTTTTGGAAATGCGTTCGATCGTCAGGTACAGGGACAAGCATTAGGATATACTCTTTGGGATGTGACAGCCTCTATTTTTACAGGTTGGATGGGAATCTTTCCGGGCTTCCTGCGTAACCTTTATCTATATATCCCTTTGTTAACAATGGGGTTGATGAGTAGGGAATATAGTAGTGGTTCTATAAAACTGCTGTTCTCATCTCCGGTTACTGACAGCCAGATTATCTTTGGTAAATACTTGTCGGTGTTGATTTACAATTTAGTATTGATTCTTCCCTTATTAGTTGTTGGGGTATTTTGTGGCATCACTATTACGAATGCCGATTTAGGCTTACTCTTTACCGGAATATTGGGTATATACTTGCTGATTTGTGCTTACGGGGCTATAGGTTTGTTTATGTCCAGTATTACTTCTTATCAAGTAGTAGCCGCTATGGGAACTTTGGCTGTATTGGCTGCATTGAATTATGTTGGTGAAGTTGGACAGGATTATGCTTTTGTGCGCGATGTCACATATTGGTTATCTATATCCGGACGTGCGGATGAATTTATAAACGGATTGATTTGCAGTGAAGATCTGTTGTACTTCTTATTAATTATTGCATTGTTTTTAACTCTTTCTGTATTGAAACTGCGTGCCGGACGTCGTAAAGAATCTCGTGGGAAAACATGGGGAACTTATGGTGCTGTGGTTTTATCTGCTTTATTGGTGGGGTATATTTCTACATTACCTACTTTGAAATTATATCATGATTCAACAGCAACAAAGCGTAACACACTGACGAAAACGAGTCAGGATATTATGAAGCAAATAGATGGTGGTTTGAAAATAACCAGCTACATGAATCTGCTGGATGATAATTATGCTATTGCTTTGCCAAGTCAGCTGAAGAGTGATTATGAGAGGTTTGAAAAGTATATTCGCTTCAAACCGGATACAAAGATGGAGTATGTTTACTATTATGATGAGGCTAATTCTCAATTGGATTTCCGCCTTGAAGGCTGTAATACTCTTGAGGAAAAAGCTCAAAAAATGGCAAACATTTTGAATTTGAATATTAATATGTTTTTGACTCCGGAACAGATTCGTGAGAAAATAGATTTGCGGAATGAAGGAAATCACTTTATACGTGTTGTAGAACGGGATAATGGTCAGAAGAGTATTTTGCGTTTATTTAATGATAATGAAAAGCATCCGTCGGAAACCGAAATTTCTACAGCTTTGAAACGTTTTGTGGTACAATCACCGAAAGTTGCTTTTCTTACTGGTCATGAGACGCGTGATATTTATAAAACGGGCGATCGGGACTATAATCAATTTGCGGAGAATCAATATTTCCGTTACTCTTTGAGAAATCAGGGATTCGATGTAGTAACCTTGTCTTTGGAAGATCAGGAAGTACCGGAAGATATAGATATTGTAGTGATAGCAGATATGAAAACGCCTTTCAATGAAGTTGAAAATGATCGTTTGAATAAGTATATCGCTCGTGGAGGAAATCTTTTCATTTTAGGTGATGCCCGTCGTCAGGAAATAATGAATCCCATAACTGAACAAATGGGAGTGACTTTTATGTCAGGAACATTAGTTGAAATGAAAGAGAATGATTCTCCGTCATTGATTGCCGGGCATATAACTAAAGAAGCTGCGCAGCGTTTTAAACCTTATACCCGTCCATATGAGTTCAGATCTGTCATCACAATGCCTGATGTTGTTGGTTTGGTATTTGACCCTTCTAAAGGTTTCAATGCCTCTCCGGTGATTGTTACAGACTCTTTATGTTGGAATGAGTTGCAAACAACAGACTTCTTAGATGATAAACCGCAGTATAACCCTGAAACGGGTGAGAAGCAAGGTATTATTCCTACAATTTTGGCGCTTGACCGTAAAGTTGGTGATAAAGAACAACGTATCGTCATAACAGGAGATGCGGATTGCGTAAGTAATGGAGAAATGAGCAAAAGCCGCAATGGTTATTCATCTAATAATTTTACAGTAATTACCGGAACTTTTAAATGGCTTTCTTACGATGAATATCCGTTAGATACAGAGCGGATTAATCCGGAAGATAATGCAGTATCTATAGGACGTGATGCTCGTAAAATGGTGAGATATGGCTGCTACGCACTTTTGCCGCTAATCTTTGCCGCTTGCGGAATTACGATCCTTGTTCGTAGAAAGAGAAGATAATAAAGAGTATCCTTATAAAATACAAACACATCATGGAAGAAGCTATTGTCAGAGTAGAGCACCTTTCTCACCGTTATAGTGTAGATTGGGCTATCCGCGATATAAATCTTGAAGTAAAAAGTAAGGGAGTTTTCGGTCTGTTGGGTTCCAACGGCGCCGGTAAGTCCACAACTATGAATATTATATGTGGAGTTTTGAATCAGACAGAAGGAAATGTCTGGATTAATAACATCAATCTGCGTGAGAATCCGGTAGAGGCAAAGAAGTTCATAGGTTTTTTGCCTCAACGCCCGCCTTTATATCCGGATATGACAGTTGAGGAGTATCTTACTTATTGTGCAAATCTTCGTCTGATGGAACCCATGGAGATTGGGAAAGCCGTAGAGCGTGCTATGGCTCGTTGCGGAGTAACTCATTTTCGTTCACGTCTCCTGCGTAATCTGTCCGGTGGTTATCAGCAGCGTATTGGCATTGCACAGGCTATTGTTCATCATCCGCAATTTGTTGTGCTGGATGAGCCGACAAATGGTCTTGATCCTAATCAGATTGTCGAAATCCGTAATTTAATTAAGGAACTTGCTACCGATCATGCAGTAATGCTTTCCACGCATATTTTACCGGAAGTTCAGGCTACTTGTGATGAAATTCGTATGATTGAACATGGAAAGGTCGTTTTCTCTGGAAGTATGGATGATTTTGATAATTATGTTGCTCCTACTTCTTTCACTGCAACATTGGTTAATGCTCCGGCAATAGAAGAACTTGTCAAGCTTAAAGGTATTACTTCTGTCGATTGTTTGGGGGATTGTCACTACCGCTTTCATATAGCTGAAACGGATGGAATAACCGAGAAAATGATTGCTACTAGTGTCGCTAATGGATGGCAACTGGAAGAGATTCAGTTAGAACGTCTTTCTTTGGATGAGATTTTTGCCCGTCTTTCTGGAAAGAAGTAAACACAAACTTAGAAAATAAAGATTAAGTATGAAAACTATATGGAAAATAGCAAAGGCTGAACTGAATACTCTCTTTTGTTCACCTATTGCATGGTTGATCCTTATCATATTTGCATTTCAGGCCGGACTGACATTTTCCGACTTGATTTCCGATCAATTACGTTATTTGGCACTAAACTACCGCCCTTATAACCTGACCAGTGCTTTATTGTTAGGATACAGTGGTGTTTATTCAAGTATGCAGGATAACTTGTACCTTTATATACCATTACTTACAATGGGATTGATGAGTAAGGAGTATAGCAGTGGTTCCATCAAGTTGCTGTATTCTTCCCCTATTACCAATATACAGATAATTCTAGGTAAATATATATCTATGTTGGTATATGCATTGATTCTGGTTGCTATCTTGTTTGCCTATTTTATCTATAGTGCATGTATTGTGGAGAACTTTGATTTTCCGTTTGCTTTGACCGGGATACTTGGAATCTTTTTGTTGGTATGTGCTTATGCAGCTATAGGTTTGTTTATGTCTACTTTGACTGCTTATCAGGTGGTTGCGGCTGTTGGAACATTGACTGTTCTTGCTATTCTTAATTTTATGGGTAATATTGGACAGGACATTGATTTTGTTCGTGATCTTACCTATTGGTTATCTTTGGCAGGACGCTCGGACAAGTTTCTTCACGGTATGATTTGTAGTGAAGATGCATTCTATTTTATTATTGTGGTTGTACTGTTCTTGTCACTTTCTGTTTTGAAATTGAAGTTCGAACGTACTACAGCCAATAGTTTAAGTAAGATGGTGCAGTATATCGGTGTGTTGTGTGTTACATTATTGGTCGGTTATGTGACTTCCCAACCTAAGTTAATGTGTTACTATGATGCAACAGCAACTAAGGCAAATACTTTGACTCCTCCAAGTCAGGAAGTAATGACGAAGCTGGACGGTGGATTGACTCTTACGATGTTCGTTAACCTGCTGGATGATAATTTCAACAAGGGAATGCCGAAAAACAGGAATTGGGAAATGCGTAAGTTTGAAGACTATATCCGTTTCAAACCGGAAATGAAGATGGAATATGTGTATTATTATGACCATACGGATAATCCTCGTCTTTATGCACAATTCTCTGGACTATCAGACAAAGAAATAGCTCAGCGTTTGTGTGATACTTATGATTTGGATTTTAATATGTTCCTTTCTCCGGAAGATATCAAGAAAGTAACAGACTCCAAGGGTATTAATCTGGAAGAAGAAGGCAATCGTTTTGTTTATCTTTTCGAACGTGAAAATGGTCAGAAAGCTTTTTTACGCATTTATGATGATAATCAGCGTGATCCTCGTGAATCTGAAATTACGGCTGCCTTGAAAACGATGGTTGTCAAGTCTCCACAGGTTGCCTTTATCACAGGACATGGTGAACGTGATATTTACAAAGGCGGTGAACGTGATTATAGTGCATTTGCAAAAAATCTCACTTTCCGATATTCTCTGATCAATCAAGGGTTCGGAGTGAGTGTTTTGGATTTGAAGGTGGATTCTATGGCAACAGATATTGCTGATAATATTGATATTATCGTTATAGCAGATGTACGTGAAGCATACACACCGGATGAGATAGCTAAAATACAACGTTTTATAGCTCGCGGAGGTAACATGATTATAGCTTGCGAACCACGGCGTCAACCATTGATGAATCCATTAGTTGAAAATTTGGGTATTACATTTATGCCAGGCATTGTAGTGGAAGAGACAGAGGGATATGCTCCCAATCAATTATTTGTGAATCCTACAGAAACAGCTATAACAGAGAATAAAGGTTATTATACAATGGGGCGATATGGCTCTAAACTTTCTATGCCTGGGGCTGTAGAATTAGTACTTAATGATAGTTGCGGCTTTAAGTCTTCAGTCTTATTTGCTACCACTGCAAAGGCTTGGAATGAACAGCAAACAACTGATTTTGTGGATGACAAACCGGAAATCAATCCGGAAACAGGTGAAAAAGCTGATTCTATTCCTTTGGTGGTGCGTTTGATTCGCCAAGTAGGTGATAAAGAACAGCGTATCTATGTATGTGGTGATGCTGATTGTATGGCGAACAGTGAATTGACTACTAATCGGAATGATTTGAGCACTTCTAACTTTACGCTGATTACCGAAGCTTTCCGTGAATTGTCTTATAATCAATTCCCCGTAAATGATGATCGTCCTCATCCGTATGACGATAAACTGTCTATTTCTGGTCAGGGAGCTTTAGTTTTGGTTCGCATCTTATTTATGGGAATTATTCCTGTAGGATTGTTAGCGGGATATATCATCACTTGGTGGCATCGTCGTAAAAAATAATAGATAAAATAAATTTTGTTGGATTACAATATATAACTAAACACAACACAGCATTTATGAAAAAAAAGCGAAGTTTTATTATGGGCTGCTTATTATTGGTAGCTATGCTTCCGTACACTTTCTTTGCTAGTGCACAGACTAAGGTTACTGTTAAAGTAGAGGACAATAGTTACCGGGTTATTAGAGGTAAGGTTACAGATGCGGAAGGCCATTCCTTACCCGGTGTGAATGTAAGGGTAAAAGGTGTGCAGGGAGGTACAGTTGGTGACATTGATGGGAACTTTATGCTTAGTGCCCCACGGGAAGATGTCGTATTGATAGTCTCTTATATCGGAATGGTAACTCAGGAAGTTACAGTAAAGGGTAGTCAGAAAAAAGAGATTCAAATTCATATGAAGGAAGCTGTGAATGAGGTGAGTGAGGTTGTAGTAACAGGGTATGCAACTTTGAAAAAGGAAAGTTTTACCGGAAATACTATAACTGTTAAAAAAGAAGAATTGCAAAAGGTTTCCAAAACCAATGTGATTGCTGCACTTCAGGCTTTTGATCCATCTTTCCGTATTGCGGAAAATAGTATGTGGGGATCTGACCCTAATGCTCTTCCTGAAGTATATTTGCGTGGTAAGTCTGGGATTGGAATTAAAGAATTAGATGTGGATGTAACTTCTAAATCCTCTTTGAAAAACAATCCGAATCTTCCGACTTTTATAATGGATGGTTTCGAAATTAGTGTTACAAAATTGTATGACATGGATCCTTCTCGTATAGAAAGTGTTACAATTTTGAAGGATGCTGCAGCTACAGCTATGTATGGTTCACGTGCCGCTAATGGGGTTGTAGTAATAACAACTGTAACTCCTAAACCGGGGAAATTGAATGTTGCTTATAGCTTAACTGGTGAGGTGGAAATGCCAGACTTGAGTGATTATAACCTGATGAATGCAGCGGAGAAATTAGAGGCTGAAAGATTAGCTAATTGTTTTGTTGATAACGAAGGTGAACATAAGTTTCAGGACTTCTATAATAAAAAATTGTATAATGTAAAGAATGGTGTAGATACATATTGGTTAAGTAAGCCATTACAGACTTCTTTTAATATGAATCATAGTCTTTATGTTGATGGAGGTTCTGATAAATTACGTTTTGGAGTGGAATTGAGTTTGAACAAAAACGATGGTGTAATGAAAGGCTCCAAACGAGATGTATGGGGGGCCGGTGCATATATACAGTATACAATCGGAAATCTTGTTGTTCGAAATCATTTTACGTATGATGTGAATAGCTCTAAAGATTCACCTTATGGTTCGTTTTCTGATTATACCACTCAATTACCATATGATGTTTATGAGAATGAAAATGGTGAGTATATGAAGGAATTGACTAGATGGGGGAATAGGACAGTTACTTATAACCCATTATATGAGGCAACTTTAGGTAGCTATAGTAAATCTTCTTATGAACAAGTTATAAATAATTTGAGTGCACAGTGGAATATTTCTAAATATTTATTGTTTAAAAGCACACTTGGGCTTACACGTCAGTTTAGTAACAGTGAAAATTTTCTTGATCCCAATTCAATGAAGAATGATCCGATTTTGAGTAATACAAATCTTTCTGCCGGTACATTGGCTACTGGTTCCGGTGATAGCTTTGTTCTTGATTGGCAGGCATCTTTAGCTTATAACCGCTTCATTGGAAAACATAATATCAATACTTCAGTTGGGATGAATATTATGGAAAGTAAGGAAAAGAGTCTTTCTGCTAATTATAAGGGTTTTCCTTCAGGTAGTTTACATTCACCTAATTATGCAGAGGAGATTGTAAGTAAACCAACACAGAGTGAAGAACATTCGCGTCTGATGGGTTTGATCGGTTTGGTGAATTATAGTTATGATAATATTTATTTGTTTGATGCTAGTATTCGTATGGATGGCTCATCCAAGTTTGGTACTGATAGAAAATATGCTCCATTTTGGAGCTTTGGTACCGGTGTGAATTTACATAATTATAAATTCTTTACGAACATGGATGTTTTTGATTTGTTGAAGCTCCGTGCTAGTTATGGGCAGATTGGTAAGGTGAATTTTGCATCTTATGATGCAAAAACAACATATCGTATTCTTTCTGATCAATGGTACAAAACGGGTTATGGGGCTGTATTATATGCTTTAGGAAACAAAGGGTTGACTTGGGAAACAACCAATACATTAGATGTGGGTATGGAAGTCAGTTTGTTTAAGCGTTTGTTGTATTTGAGAGGTAGTTATTATATTAAGAGAACTGTTGATTGTATTAACTCTGTTACTATCCCTAGTCATTCTGGTTTTACTACTTATATGGATAATATTGGTGAAATTGAGAATAAAGGATTTGAGTTGGATGTACGTGTCAATTTTATTCGTACAAAGGACTGGAATCTTACTCTCCTTGCCAACTTGGCACATAATAGGAATAAAATTGTGAAAATTGCAGAGAGTTTAAAAGCCTATAATGATAAAGTAGATGCATTTTTTAGTGATCCAGCTAATTCCAATACCCAAGTGGCGTCAAAGAGCTATAAAAAATATTCGGAAGGTGTATCGCAAAATGCAATTTGGGCGATGAAATCACTTGGCATTGATCCTGCTACTGGAGAAGAGCTCTTCCAAAATCCGGATGGAACTGTTACTAAATATTGGAATTCTGCTAATCAGGTTGTTGTTGGTAATGAAGAACCTACTGCGCAGGGGACTTTTGGCTTAAACTTGACTTGGAAACGTTTTAGTCTCTACACTACTTTTATGTATGAGTTTGGAGGACAACGTTATAATAGAACTTTGGCTGATAAGATAGAAGGTGTAGATATTGCAAATGATAATGCAGACAGAAGAGTATTGACTGAACGTTGGAAAGAACCGGGAGATCTGGCCTCTTTCAAGAGAATTCAAGTGAGTAACCGGGAAACTGTTGAGGTAACCAAGCCTACTTCACGTTTTGTGCAAGACTATAATTGGGTGAGTCTTAATTCTATAGCATTGGAATATGATGTCAATCCAACGTTAATCAAACATATTGGATTAAGTATGTTGCGTTTTGGTGTTGGCGCTAATGAACTGGCACGCTGGTCCTCCGTTGAGTTGGAGAGAGGATTGAGTTATCCATATTCAAGAACTATTAATTTTTCATTAAAAGCAAGTTTCTAATAGATTATGAAGGAAATGAAAATATATAAATTAATAATATCTATTTTTCTGTTTGTCGGGCTTAGTTCTTGCAACGATTGGTTGAATATTGAGCCTAAAGATACCACAACAGAAACAGATCTTTTTGCGACCGGTGATGGATATCGTGTAGCTCTGAATGGTGTATACGCACAGATGGCTGAGTCAAGTCTTTATGGACAACAATTAAACTGGGGATTTCTAGATGTAATTGCTCATATGTATATGCTTTCTGAGTTGTCTAGTGAATATGCACTTTCTGCAAAATATAGTTATACAGATGAGAAGGTTAAAAGTATCATTGAGGGTATTTGGTCCAAAGCATATAATAATATAGCTAATTGCAATAATATAATCCAGCGTATTGACAATGAACCTGCTGGAAAGTTTGCTGAGGGAGAAATAGAGAAAAATGTGATAAAAGGTGAAGCGCTGGCATTGCGTGCCTACCTTCATTTGGATATACTACGATTATTTGCTCCTTCTATGATGAATGTGGAGGAAGATAAGCAATTGTATATACCTTATGTGACAACTTATCCATGTACATTTCAACCTTATACCAGTAACCAAGATGTGCTTAATAAAGCAATTGCTGATTTAAAGATTGCCAAAGAGTTGGTAGGGAGTTATGATTTAGCAAATATAGTTCAATTAAGTCCTATAAATCGCATAGAGAATGGAGGAGCGGATGATATCTTTTTTGCTTACAGAGGGTATAGAATGAATTATTATGCCGTTTGTGCTTTGTTAGCAAGAGTTTATAATTATGCAGGTATGCATCAGGAAGCTTTCAATGAAACAGAAATTGTTATTAATGCTTTGTGTGATAGCTATGGAAGTAAATGCTTTACTTTTACTCCTTCTTACACTCTTCGTAATGGCAATACAAAATTGTATGAAGAAATAATATTCTGTTTGTCTAATGATCAGCTATGGACAATTTATAAACCTTATTATGGTGGTGAAATGTCCCTTTATTTAAATGCTTGGAGTGCAGACGATTTATTTGATGATAATTCGGATATTCGTAAAAAATTAGTTACGACATTAAATTATTATCCGGTTAGTATAAAGAATGTTGAGGCTAGTGGAACACTTGCAAATTATTCGAAAGATATAATTCCTATGATTCGTTTAGGGGAAATGTATTATATCCGAGCTGAGTATTATAATAGTAAAGGACAGACAGATGTTGCTTTTGAAGAGATGGATGTTTTGCGTGCGGGACATAGTTGTAC
>ERZ1106919.1002-NODE-1002-length-20330-cov-3.747374_pt1 | contig 20330 bp, 9 predicted proteins | sample MGYA00403654_ERZ1106919 | MGnify/ENA primary metagenome ERZ1106919 (study PRJEB35170, sample SAMEA104062450) | human gut metagenome | biome: human gut; feature: human-associated habitat; material: faeces | place: Denmark | collected 2012-10-08 ... | reverse complement strand
GCGACTGTCCGGATTCGGGATACTTGATCCGTCGGGGTGCGAAAGCTTCTAACAACAACGGCTCGAAACACTTCTCTCCGGTACTTCGTCTGGCAGATATGTATTTGGGATATGCCGAAGCACTTTGTATGTGCAGCGATCTCGACAATGCCCTGACTTATCTGAATAAAATCCGTGTCCGTGCAGGCATTCCCGAATATACATTTACCGCAACAGCCGGCAAAATAACCTGTCCGAAGACACAGACCGATCTGCTGAACCGTATCCGCCGCGAACGTCTGGTTGAACTAGTCTTCGAATGGAACCGCTATTTCGATGTGCGTCGCTGGAAAGTGGCGGAAGGACAGAATGATCCCGAACATTGGATCTATCCGGCATATCACACCGGAGGCGAAGGAGGCAAAGTATACGGTATGAATATGGACAAGGATTATCCGGCATTCTTCGAAAGGACCTCTTTTGAGACTCGTGTGGCATTTACGAAAAAGCAATATTTCATGCCGATACCTTATGATGACCTCCGTCGTATCCCGTTGCTGGTACAAAACCTGGGATGGTAATACGATATTCGAACAATAACGCTTAAACAAGAAGATTATGAAACATTGGAAAGATATAGCTTTCGGGTTGTTTGTCTCACTGACACTGGCTGCCTGCTACGGTGAGGAAGACAGCTTCGCAACTCCTGACATCTATAAAGATTATCAGCCTGTACTGAAAGACGGGAATACCGTAGCCGGATATGCAGCTGCCCCTCTCAAAGAGGCGAAATATGATGAGGTGCTGAATGAACTTTACCTCACGTGGGACGGCAGTAACTCCGGATGGGAAAAGAGAGATGAATATGTGGGAGTGGAAGTAGAATTCAACTCCCTGCTCTCCGGCAAAAAGATAAAGCGCGTCATGATACCGAATGTCGGTGATTTTGGCAACTTGACTGTGAAAAGGCGGGACTATGGTAACGAGCCGACCACTCTGCGTCTGAGTAAATATCGTACAGTAGTGGTTACAGACCGTTACGGTGTAGAGGAACTTCGTTTCCGCTCTATCTACAAAGATGCCGACGGGGCCCGGCAGACAAGTGACTGGACGAATCTGAGCGATCAGGCGGATAAGTATGAACTTCAAGTGGATATGAACTATGTTGCCTGGCAGTATTTTAAAACCAGCCAGGCGGCACAAGTTCAGATTTCCTTTGAGAGTGATTCGGAGATACGTCCCGTTTCTGCATTGTATAATCTGATAGGTAACGGAGACGAGGCTGCTACTCAGGAAGAGTTCCGGAAATGGTATTATATGGATTGTGCGGCTATGTCATTCGACCCCTATAATCTGGCTTTCGACCCTTACAGCAAACTGCGTGTCTTTATCAAGAAAGACCAGACAGGAGGAGCGTATGCGATAGACTATCCCACCCATAACGAAGGAAGAGGCATTGTTTATCCGGCTTCGGAAAGCAATCCGAACGATGCGTGGTGGAAATTGCCGGACATGCAGCATGTGTTTATGCACGAGATGGGGCACTGCGTGCAGTGGATGCCCAAACAAGGGAAATACATCATGGAAGGTGTGCAGGATTGTGACCGGCAGGGGTATCAGGAAGGATGGCCGGACGCTGTGAAAGTAGCGAGCAAAGGATATATTCTGGCTACGCAAAAAGAAGAGTATCAGGCCGCTATCGCCAAGTCTTACCGGAATCCGCAGAGTGATAAATACTTTGTCTGGCAGGTTGACTACAATACTTCCGGTGCTTTTATGAGCTGGCTGCGTCTTTATAATGGCGACTTCGTGCGTATGTTGCCGTGGACGGTGCTGATGGACGAACTGACCAACCAGTGGAGCCTGGAGGATGCGGTGAAGTATATCCTGAAGGAGAGCTACCCGGACCTTACGATGGAAGAACTCTGGAACGAATACAAGACAGAGGTGGAAGCGTTCCTGCAAAATAACTAATAGAGCAACCTTTAAAAAACAACTATGATGAAGAAAGTATTATTTGCATTAGCTGTGCTGTGCACGGGCTTTTGGAGTTGCAATACCTTGGATTTGAATGACGTGGGCTACGGAGAGGGTGACCGTCTGAAGGCTTCCTCCGTTAAAGAAATATTGTATGGCACAGCCGATGGCTGTTGGAAAGCCGACTATCAGGGACACGAGTTTTACTTCCAGTTTCATGAAGACGGAACAGTGACACTGGATTCGGACTTTCTGGAGATGGCGGTAGAAGGAAAAACATCATTCTCTGCCAAAGGTAAGGAAGTGGCACTGGATATTGAGAATTGCGATGTCCATCTGCAAAACCTGGGAAGTGAATTTGTAGATACCAAGTTTGTCGTATCAGAGATTCCGGCAGAAGGAGAGGCACCGCAGCTGAACTTATACGGTGAATCTACCGGCAATACCATTGAACTGCAGCCGACTACACAGGCATACATCGATGGCAAAGTCGCTTCAAAAGCGGACTTTACCGAACTCTTCGAGAAAAACTTATTGGATAATCAGTCCATCTGTGACGCTTCCGGCAATTTTATCGGTTATTATGGCCTGGTACTGAATGGTGTCAACGATCTTTCTGTCAAAGTAATAACGATTGAAAACAAAGATGGAAACGATGCGAACGGCCATACGCAATACTATGAATCGAAATTGACGAAAGAAGGGCAAATCTTCAAACTGGATACGCCGGTGGAACAGATTAAATCGGTGAACGGAGCCACTTATGCCTTCAAAGCCATTGACTGCACCGGTGATGCGGTGGCGGTAGACGGTATGTCAAATGTAACCTTGACCTCCAACAAGGGAGCGGTCAATGACTTCGACTATGTGACTTCCGGAGGAAAATTTACACTCGGAAAAGCGCAGGATCACGGTGCCGCTTGCGATGAAATATGGGCGGGAACAGGCGGACAGGCTACAAGCTCCGGCGGAACAATCGCCGATATAAATGCCATGAGTTATGACTACGGATGGAGTGGAAGTCCGAAACAAAGACCGCTCGTTATCTGGACATGGTGGTTTGCAAACCTCGCTTTCCCGAGCAGTGAAGAAGGAGCAAGCATCCTGATGAATAATTCCGATAAAGACCGTGTCCTATTTAAGAACATATCCGGCAGCGGACAGACCTGTGGCGGCGGTACTCTTAATGCGACGGAAGTGGCCGAGATAAATGCTTACTGTAAAGACCTTATAGATACTTGGTTCAATGAGAAAGGACTTTTTGTCGTTCGTCACGACCGTCAGAGTGCAGGAGATAAATTCTACATCTATCTTTTGTGTCCCGATACGGAAGCCACTTCGAAAGGTGGAATGTGGATGAAGTATCAGAGAGACTGAGAATGAATGTGGATAAGATAGTATAAGCTGATGATGCTGATGTACTTAACTAATTAATAATTAATAAATGAATAGATGATGAAAAGACTGTTTTTACTGATGATCCTAAGTGTAACTTCGGTGTTATGCTTGAATGCTCAAACCAAGTCGTTGCACCAGCTGCAACAGGAATTCGTTGATTTACGCTGTGGTATGTTCATTCATTTCAACATGCCGACCTTCTTTAATGAGGACTGGCCGGACCCGGATGCTGCTCCCGAGCTTTTCAACCCTGTCAGGATGGACTGCAAACAATGGGCAAAAGCGGCAAAATCAGCCAACATGACCTACGGATGTCTGACAACGAAACATCATAGCGGTTTCTGTATATGGGATACTAAAACGACAGATTATAGCGTAATGAGTAGCCCCTTCAAGCGTGACGTGGTAAAAGAATACGCCGACGCATTCCGTGCCGAAGGGATGAAAGTGATGCTCTATTATTCGATCCTCGATACGCATGCCCGGCTGCGTCCCAAGTGTATAACTCCGCAGCATATCGAAATGATCAAGGAGCAACTTCGCGAACTGTTGACCAACTATGGTGAAATAACGGCTCTGATTATTGACGGTTGGGATGCCCCGTGGTCACGTATCTCTTACGATGACGTACCTTTTGAAGATATTTATCGTCTGGTCAAGTCAATCCAGCCCAACTGTCTGGTCATGGATCTGAATGCAGCGAAATATCCTGCCGAGGCTTTGTTCTACACAGACATCAAGTCTTACGAACAAGGAGCCGGACAGCATATCTCGAAAGATACCAACCGTCTGCCTGCCTTGTCTTGCCTGCCGCTACAGCAGAACTGGTTCTGGAAAGAAAGTTTCCCGACTACCCCTGTGAAGTCTCCGGCACAAATGGTCAATGACAACATCATCCCGATGGGAAAATCCTACTGTAACTTTATCCTGAACGTAGCTCCTAACAGAGACGGCTTGATGGATGCCAACGCATTGAAAGCTCTGAAGGAAATAGGTAAACTGTGGAAGAACGATGGTCGTGTGGCAACGGTTCCTGAAGCGGATGCTCCTATTATTTCTTCCAATATTGCCAAATATCAGCCTGCCGAAGGTACATGGAGCAGTGACTATGCTATCATGGACTTTGCCAATGACGATGATTTCGGGACTTGCTGGAATTCTAATCCTGAAGTGAAGGTGCCCTGGTATTCGGTAACTTTCGGGCGTGAGAAACCTTTCAATATGGTGGTTATTACGGATCGTAACAATGACCGTTTGCAGGAATATCGTCTGGAATACCGTACGGGTAGTACATGGAAACCCCTTTACGAGGGTAAGGCTCCTACCGGCCTGCGTGTGAAAATCCACCGTTTCGATACGGTCTGGGGGGATGCGGTACGAATGACTGTCTTAAATTCTAATGGTACTACTTCCATTGCAGAGTTCGGAGTATATTGTGAGAGAAGATGATGAATTTATCTTAGAGTTAAATCATTGAATTTATATAAAATCACCATCAGGTAAAGTCGTGTTTTTTGATGGTGATTTTATTTCATCCAACTCTTTATCGTACGTCTATATTTCCCTTTTTGTAGGACTTGCGTGTAGAATAATATTTGGATTTAGGCCAAACATTTGTATCAGCTTTCTAATGGTCGATCCGATGGCTTTTGTTACTTTTCTTGCTTATTAATGTTTCATTTATATTATATTTAGTATATTTGTTCCCGTTTCATTTAATAAGACATGAACAATAATACTTGCTATTAATATAATGAGAAGATGTCTGATATTATGCCTTTTTACATTTATTAGTTCGTTGGTCTGTTGGGCTGATGCGGGTAAAGATGCTTATCTTTTTCGGAAAGTCGATTATCAACAAGGGCTTTCTAATAGTGCTGTGCTTTGCCTCTACCAGGATAAAGCAGGGTTGATGTGGTTTGGCACTTATGATGGCGTGAATTGTTATGATGGGAAAGGTATCGAGGTCTTTCGTTCTGATTTCTCAATGAAAAAGACGTTGAGTAACAATGTCATTCATTCTATTCAGCAGGCAGATAGCAGTTGTTTGTGGATTACTACACATTTGGGAGTTAATCGTTTCTCGCAAGATTCGCGTCAGGTAGTGGGATATTATGATTTTACAGGTGATTATTATCTGCATTCCAATCCGAAAGGAGATACTTGGGTAGTAAGCAATGAAGGAATCTTTTATTATAATACTTATCATAAAAAGTTTGTCCATCTCAAAAATATAGAGACTCCTGTCGAGAATATGGATCACCGTGCTTTTGTCACGGATGATGGTGTCTTATGGACTTTTCCACGGAATACAGGTAGTCTGATTCAATGTTCATTAGATGGCTTCGACCTGGATACATTGTCTGTCCATCCTACTGTTTCATCTTCTGATTTTCATGCAAAACCTATCGATAATGTATTTTATCAGAATGGCATTCTCTGTTTTGTGGATGCAGAGCGGGATCTTTATGTATATGATATTTCCAGAAGATCTAAAATCTATATTCGTAACCTTTCTTCGTTGGTGCAACGATATGGGAAAGTTGTGGGAATTGTTCCTTTTTATGAAGACATTATAATTGCTTTTCAAACCAATGGTTTAGTACGTTTACGCACCTCGAAAAAATATGAAGAAGAAGTGGTGGACCGTAATGTACGTATATATGATATTTTCCGCGATCCTCATCAGAATATTCTTTGGGTAGCTTCTGATGGGCAGGGAGCTGTCATGTATGCTAAGAAGTACTCGATAGCCACTAATCTGATGCTTAGCAAACTATCATCCAATCTAAGTCGGCAGGTACGTTCTGTCATGACAGATAAATATGGCGGATTATGGTTTGGCACGAAAGGAGATGGACTTTTACATGTACATGACTATGAAGGTGGTATGGATGCTTCTGCTACTACAGTTTACTCTCCAGTAGGCAGGCAGGATGCTTCATCTTATACCCGTTGGAATAGAGAGTTTCAAGCATACTCATTAAAACAAAGCCGTTATATGGATGGCTTTTGGGTAGGATCGGGTAATCCTGGACTGTTTTACTATTCTTTTGCAGATAAAGCCTTGCATTGTGTTGAGGATAAGTCTGCAGATCCTATTATCGAAATACATGATATCTATGAAGAGAATGACAGCGTACTCTATGCGGTTACAGCTGGGGTCGGATTTCGTAAATTGATATTGGAGAGGAAACAAGGGGAGATTCACCTCAAATCGCAAAAGCGTTATCATTTCTTTTATGAACAAAAAGAGATAACCATGTTTTATCCTATGTTAGCTGAAGGAGATTCCATTCTTTGGTTGGGAAGCCGGGAAAAAGGGTTAATTCGATTTGATAAACAGACAGAAGAATATAAAGTCATTTCTTTGAAAGAAATATTGCATAAATCTGTTGATGATGTACTTAGCCTGCATCGTGCTAAAGATGGTAGGATGTATGTAGGAACAACATCGGGACTAGTGTGTTTGACCTTTAATAAGAAACAAATCAGTGCCTCCTATATCGGTAGAGAACAAGGGTTGCTTAATGATATGATTCATGGCATATTGGAGGATGCAAATGGTTTTTTATGGCTTGGCACTAATCGTGGACTTATTAAATATAATCCCAAAAACACTTCTTCGCATGCTTATTATTATGCCGCCGGTGTGCAGGTGGGCGAGTTTAGTGATGATGCCTATTATCAATGTCCTTATACCGGACGTCTTTTCTTTGGAGGCATTGACGGTTTGCTTTATTTGGATAAGGAAGTGGCGACAGCTCCGGAATTCTATCCGAACATATTATTACGTAAGCTAATGATTGGACGTAAGGAGGTTAATCTGGGGGATTATTATACCGATGGTGGCAAAGCGTTAAGTTTTAAAGGAGCGAAGGCTTCTTTTTCCCTTTCTTTTGTTGTTCCAGACTTTCTTACTGGAGGGGATGTGGAGTACTCCTATATGCTGGACGGATTTGATAAAGACTGGACCTCGTTTAGTAGTATAAATGAAGCATCGTATCTAGAAATACCTTCGGGTAGCTATGTTTTAAAGGTCCGTTATAAGAAAGATGTATTTAATACGGAATATAAGGTGTTTTCTATCCCTTTGTACATTCTTCCACCTTGGTATCTTTCTACGGTAGCCTATGTCATTTACTTGCTGTTTTTCATATTAATAGCCGGTTATCTGATTCATTTATTAAGAAAATATTTTCTCCAGAAGCGTATGATGCAGCGGCTGTTGACAGCAGAAAGCAATGAAGCTCTACCGGAGTCCGCCAGTCTTAATCGTGAGTTACTGAATCGCTTTACGTCCATTTATCGCTCTTGTGATCAGCTGCGTGCGGAAAATCTCCCTTATGAACAGCGTCTCAGAATTATGGAGCAGGTACACGAGACGGTTATTGCAACTCTTTTCCGTCCAGGAACTTTGGCTGTAGAAGAACTTAAGTCATTTTTCCCTACGGAATATGCGATTACTGGTTGTATGTGCATGAAAGAGCTCTCTATAGAAGTCTTGCATGTGTTGGAAGGACAGGGCGTTGATATATCTTCTGTAAAACTTGCTATACCAGAACACTTTGTTTATCCTGTTTATAAGAATGCTTTACGCTGTATGCTCTATTGGTGTTACCTTTATATTGGCGGAGTAAAACATAAGTCGGATATTGTAGTGGATGTAAAGGAAGAGGAAGGACAGATGTTGCTGCAGTTCTCTACTGTAGATGATACTCTGAAGGAATTATATAAGCAACTTTCCGGTTCGGAAGAAGAGGGAAGAAGAGATAGTAAGGAAACAGAAGAGGCGATAACTACCCGCCAATTACTGTTTTCTGTGCAAGCGGCTTTGAGACAGCTGCATGTCACGCTCCACTATGCCGACAGAGAAAAGGATCATTTATTGACGTTAGCCTTTGAACCGGCTATCATCAAGGAGACTGAAGAGCATGGGAAGAAAACGGTTCTTCTGCTGGAGGATAGGGATGAAATGGTATGGCTGATAAGTGATCTCCTAGCAGATGAATTTGTTGTTTGTCCGGTGAAAAGTGTACAACTTGCATTTGAAGAAATACGTAGATCAGCTCCTGCTTTGTTACTAGTTGATATGTTGATGTATGCAAAAGCAGAGAGTGACTTCCTGGAATATGTGAATAAGAATCGTACTCAACTTTCGAAAACGGCATTTATTCCAATGTTAAGTTGGAAAGTAAGTTCGTCCATTCAGCGTGAATTGATTATGTGGGCTGATTCATATATTGTACTTCCTTATGATATTATATTTTTGAAAGAAGCCGTCAATAAAGCTATTTACGGTACTCGGGAGGCAAAGCAGATTTATATGGAAGAGCTTGGTGACTGGGCCGGACGCATTGTTTGTACTACAGAAGAACAGGCGGATTTTATCCGGAAACTGTTACAAGTGATAGAACAAAATCTTGACCAGGAAGAATTGGGATCAACCTTAATTGCCGACCGCATGGCGATGAGTCCGCGTCAATTCTATCGCAAGTTTAAAGAAATATCCAATGCGGCTCCCAGTGACTTGATAAAGAGTTATCGGATGGAGAAGGCTGCACGATTGTTGCAGAATGAAGAACTTTCTATTCAGGATGTTATCGCTGAAGTTGGTATTTCCAGCCGTTCCTATTTTTATAAAGAGTTTACCCGCCGATTCGGAATGACGCCGAAAGATTATCGGGAGCAACTCCGATAATGCTATCCCCACTATCTTATTCTTTACTAATTGAGTTTTATGGATGTATTACCCGAATCCTTAGATCAGTAATTCCGGATAATTAAGTCTTTCGAGGTCCTTATTTATTCGTTCCACTATAGTTGGGTGTAAGAGGAACTATAGTGCTTCTTGCGTCCAACTATAGTGGAACGAAAGGAAAACTACAGTAGAACGAATGAATTTGGACTGATAAGAAATTAGTTTTTCAAAGTCTTTCGGTTAATGATTCGGGATTCCTTCATTCCTTCTGTTCTTTGGTCGTTTGGGGTGACAGATATATTTGAATTCATGTCTGTATAGATTTTATTTACTACTGCTTACGAATAAACTTTTTAATAAAAGTGGCGAAAAGGCGGCTATTATAACTTGATACAATGTGCGCAAACTTGTGCTCTGTTTGTGCACAAATGAATGCTATGTGTTGATATATAGATGTTTATAATGTGCTTTGTTTCTCCTTTCTGTTCTATGAATGAGCATTTTTATTTTGACATAATTTTGTCACTTCTGCGGAATATTCTTAATATTAAAAGTTTTTAATTTACCTCCGCTTATAAGAATATATAGGCGATTGATAACCTTAGTATTAATTAAAAAAAACAAAGTAACATGAATTTGTTTGAAATGGAAAAACATCACACAAAGACATTGTGGCTATTGGCATTACTGCTAACATTTAGTACAGTAGTGTGGGCACAAGGTACTCCTGTAACAGGGCGTGTGTCTGATGAAAAAGGCGAATTGCTCATTGGAGTGAGCGTTCAGGAAAAAGGTACTACGAATGGTACCATAACAGACACCAATGGTCAGTATAATCTGAAACTGACGAGTAACAATCCCATTCTTATCGTATCCTATATAGGATATAAATCACAAGAGGTAAAAGTAGGCAAACAGAAAGTGCTGGACGTAATTCTTGCAGAAGATGTATCGTCACTGGACGAAGTGGTAGTTGTGGCTTACGGACATCAACGTAAAGTGTCGGTAGTAGGTGCGCAGTCATCTATGAAAATAGAAGATATAAAGATGCCGACAGCTAATTTATCTTCTGCTATTGCTGGACGTTTGCCGGGTGTAGTAGCTGTGCAACGTTCAGGAGAACCGGGGCATGATGATTCTGATCTTTGGATCCGTGGTATTTCTACACTGGCGGGTCAGAACTCTAAACCACTGGTATTGGTGGATGGTGTGGAACGTAGTTTCAATAATATCGACCCTGAAGACATTGAGTCGTTTACGGTGCTGAAAGATGCTTCTGCCACAGCTGTATATGGAGTACGCGGTGCTAATGGTGTAATTCTGATTAAAACCAAACCGGGTAAGGTGGGCAAGCCGCAATTCTCAGTAGACTACTATGAAGGTTTTGTGACATTGACAAAGAAACCTGAAATGGCGGATGCCTTTACGTATATGGATGCTGCCAATGAAGCGTATATGGATACTAGAGGCAGTATGTTATATTCTCCTCAATATATTGAGGCTACGAAGAAAGCCCATGGATTACTACCGAATGATAATCCACTGATGTTCAATCCTTATTTGTATCCGAACGTTGATTGGATGAACGAATTATTCAATGACTGGGGACATAATCGTCGTGTAAATGTAAGTGTGCGTGGTGGTGTACCTAATGCCACTTACTACGTTTCATTGAGTTATTATAATGAAAAAGGTCTGACACGTACCGCTGAAATGGAGAACTATGATGCTAACATCCGTTACGACCGCTACAATTATACCGCCAATTTGAACTTGAAGCCAACAGAAACGACTACTATTGATTTGGGCTTCAATGGTTTCCTTTCTATGGGTAACTATCCGCAGCAATCTACCAGTGACTTGTTTGCGTCAGCCATGGAGATTAATCCAGTCTATTTGCCGTTAATGATGCCTGATGGTTCTGTACCAGGTATCTCTACCAATGGTGACCTCCGTAACCCGTATGCCGATTTGACTCGTCGTGGTTACAAAAATGAAGCAAGAAATCAGTTGAACTCCAACATTCGTTTGACGCAAGACCTTGGTTTCTGGAAGTGGAGTAAAGGGCTTACCGCCTCTGCCATGTTGGCTTTCGACGTGCATAACAGTCGTGACCTGAAGTATAACAAACGTGAAGATACTTACAATTTTGCCGGAACTAAAGACGAAAACGGATTGTGGAATGATGATGTATTTGATGCAGATGGCAATTATCGGTATGCACTGACCTATACAGGACATAAAGATCTTGCATTTGACCAAGGCGCTTCCGACTCTAGAAGTACTTACTTTGAAGCTTCTTTAAATTACGACCGTTCGTTCGGTTTGCATCGGATAGGTGGTCTTTTGCTTTATAACCAGAAGATTTACCGTTTGAGTTCTGACAATCTGATCGGTTCTTTGCCCTATAAGCAACAAGGCTTGGCTGCCCGTGCTACTTATTCCTGGAACGACCGTTATTTTTTCGAGGCAAACCTTGGGTATAATGGTTCCGAGAACTTCAGTCCAGAAAAACGTTTCGGTTTCTTCCCTGCATTTGGTCTTGGCTGGGCTATCTCTAATGAGGCTTGGTGGGAATCTTTACAAGAAACTGTTTCTTACTTTAAAGTGCGTTATACAGATGGCTTAGTTGGTACGGATGCTGTAACAGGACGGCGTTTTATGTACCTAGACCAGATGGCGAGTGTAGATGGTTATCGTTTTGGCGACCAGAATAACGGTGTTGGTGGTTGGGGGTTCAGCAAGTACGGAGCCAATGTCGGTTGGTCTACTTCCCGCAAGCAAGACTTAGGTGTTGACTTAAAATTTTTCAAAGACAATCTTTCGCTGACATTAGATATCTTTAAAGAACATCGTAAAGACATCTTTATTACCCGACGCGTTATTCCTGATTATTCTGGATTCGTAGAAATGCCTTATGCTAATTTGGGAGTGGTAGACAATAAGGGTTTTGAAGCTACATTGGAATATACACAGCAACTCGGTAAGAAATGTTTCCTGACTGTCCGTGGTAACTTCTCATGGAATGAAGATAAAATTATAGAGAACGATGATCCCCGGGTACAGTATCCGTGGATGGAAAAAAGAGGAACGAACGTGAACGGACGTTGGGGATGGATCGCCGAAGGGTTATTCACTAGTGAAGAAGAGATCATGGACCATGCCAAGCAGTTTGGTGAAGGGCATCCGGGACAGATTTCGAAAGTGGGTGATATCAAATATAAGGATTTAAATGGTGACGGAGTAATTGACGATTATGATAAATGTCTGATAGGTCAGGGTGACGTACCTAAGATTTATTATGGTTTCGGTGCAGATTTACAATTAGGTGATTTCTCTGTCGGTGCGCTCTTTGCCGGAAATGCCAAGGCAGACCGTTGTTTGGGAGGCAATGCCATATATCCTTTTAATGATGGTTCAGGTATTACGAACTTGTTTGCAAACATTACTGACAGATGGTCTGCTGACAATCCGACTAATCAGGATGTATTCTATCCTCGTTTGCATCATGGAAACAATGCGAATCAAAATAATATGAAAACCAGCACATGGTGGCAGAAAGATGTCAGTTTCCTGCGTCTGAAACAGTTGACTATTGCTTACCAACTCCCGAAGAAGTTGATTAATCAAACATTCCTGAAGAGTGCGCGTATTTATGTGATGGGCACCAACCTATTGACATTCTCTAAGTTCAAATTATGGGATCCGGAGTTGAATACCAATAATGGTACTGCTTATCCTAATGTACGTACTTATTCAGTAGGTGTGAATGTAAGTTTTTAATAATAATCAGTTAGCAAGAAGGATATGAAAAATATATTTAAAATAGGAACTTTGGCGCTGTGTTTGGCGGTCGGACTTAGTTCGTGCAATGATTTCTTCGATGCAATCCCCGGTGAACAATATGACTTGGAGGATACGTTTACTAATCGCTCGAAGACAGAACAGTTTTTGAATAACGTGTATAATTATGTGCCCGATGAAACATTAGAACGTTTTGCAAGGAATACGATGTCGGGGATCTGGACAACCGGTTCGTTGGAATGCAAGCTTTCATGGGACGGAAATAATGGTAGCGAATGGGCTTCCGGAGCCACCTATGCAGGTTCCTCATGGATAAACTTCTGGTACATCGAGTATTATAAAGGAATTTCTCGTGCCAGTACATTTATCATGAATGTAGACCGTTGTTTGGAAGCTTCGGCCGCACAACGCAAACAGTGGAAAGCGCAAGCCAGAGCTTTGCGTGCTTTCTATTACTTCATGATTTTCCGTTCCTACGGTCCATTTGTGATTTTGGGGGAAGAACCGATTCCATTGGATATTTCTACTGCTGAACTGCTGAAAGAACGTAATACGGTAGATGAATGTGTGGATTTTATGGCGAAGGAATTTGATGATGCGGCAAATGAGCTTCCTGATAGATATGACGGATCCAATTTGGGACGTATAGACAGAGCTGCATGTAAAGCTTTCAAAGCGAAAATGTTGTTGTATGCGGCAAGTCCGCTATTCAATTGTAATCCCGATTATGCCGCCATCGTTAATCCGGAAAGTGGCAAGCAACTCTTCCCGCAAGATAAATCGCAGGAAAAAGCGAAATGGGAGGCTGCTCGTGATGCTTACAAAGAATTCTTTGATGAATACGGTAACACTTTCTCTTTATATACGGAGAAAACAGCCGATGGAAAGATTGATTTCTATGAATCTTATAGAAAAGTGACATCGGGAGTTTTGTACGGCACAGAGAATAAAGAACAGATTTTCATTCGCTTGGCAGACCATGATTACCGGGCTTACGAGACCACGCCTTATCACAAGGGGTACGATGATAATAATGGTGCTTTGAGAGGTGGTCTGGGATTTGGTGTACCTCAGGAAATGGTGGACTTGTACTTTATGAAAGACGGTCGCCGGATTGTTGACGATACGAACTATAAAGAATATGAGGGGGTACCTTCTAATGAATATTTGGGATGGTCGAGTGACTATACTGACGAAGTAGTTCCTTCCAGAACCTATTTCAAGAGCAATTTGAATCAAACATTGAAACAATGGGCTAATCGCGAACCGCGTTTTTATACGAACATTACATTCCATGGTTCTACTTGGTTGAAGACAGATACTCCGCGTGGAGAAATAACCACAGAATTGACTTATAACGGTAATTCCGGTTATGCTAATGCCAATTGGGATGCCCCTTACACAGGTTATGGTATGCGTAAAATGGCTTCAAAAGAAGGACGTAGCGGGGCTAACAGGCATTGTGCAACTTTGCTTCGTTTGGCTGACATGTACTTGGGATATGCTGAAACGTTGAGCGCTTGTGACCAACGTAATGAAGCGATTAAGTATGTAAATAAGATACGCGCCCGTGCTGGTATTCCTGGATATGGTGCGGTAGGTACTACGGACGATAATGGATTTGCATGCATTCCTTATGAAGATACACGTGACGGAGTGGACAAACGTATTCATCGTGAACGTTTGGTTGAGCTGATGTTCGAATGGAATCACTTCTTTGATGTACGTCGTTGGAAAGTAGCCGATATGGCTGTAGGCGATGATTGGATTTATCCTAAATATCATAGAGGTGGAGAAGGCGGACCTATTCATGGTATGGCTTTCCGTTCGGATGCTCCTGCATTTTTTGAGAAGGTAGTAGTAGAAACACGTACATTTTTGCCTAAACATTACCTCTTCCCGATTCCTGACGAAGATGTACGTCGTAATCCGAAGATGGTACAAAATCTGGGATGGACAACGGAGTAATATACTTCGGATGTCCGATCTGCGAATGAATGAAAGAAATTAATGAAAAGAAAAACAATGAAGATACCTCAAATAAGATGTAGCGATGTGAATGCAGTGAAGAGAATCATTTTTCTTTGGGTGCTGCTAATTCCCTTTTGTCTGGCAGGATGTTCGTCCGACGATGATGAAGGAGATAATGGAGGAGAAGGTCCGAACGAAGATGCTCCGGTTTCTTATGTACTTGGTTCGGGTAACACGAATATGCCCTCCAGTGGTACAATTATAGCGCAATATGCTGATGCTCCTGTCGGTTCGGAAATCAGACGTTTGGTAGACGATAATGCTGATACGAAGTATGTTACTTATCATAGTAGTTTCAACATCACTTGGAATGGAAATAGTAGTAAGGCTGTCACTGCCTATTCGTTGACTTCGGCTGCCGATACCCCCGAAATGGACCCGAAAGATTGGACACTCTATGGTTCTAATGATAATACTACGTGGACAGAACTGGATGCGCAGACAAACCAACTTTTTGCAGCGAGAAAAGAAGAGAAAAGCTATGAAGTGGATAATGCAACTTCCTATCGTTACTATAGACTTTCTGTTGAAGCGAACAATGGTGGTTCTGCCACGCAGATAGCTGAATGGAAACTGGTTGCCATGCGTTCATATACGGAGAATATCAACGACTTGATTGCTAGTAAAGGTTCCAGTACGTTTAGTGCGATAACTCCGATGGGCAGACAGCATGAGAATGACAGAGAAGCTACGGCAGCGGACCTGAAATGGCTTGCCGACCCTGCTGAAGAACCTGAACCATTTGGAGATGGCGGGACGAAGATGGCTTGGAATACATTCAATGTTGTATCCATTTATCCAAATGGAAATCCTGTGATGTCTGATGTAAATCAGCGTTGGGTAGGTGACTGCTGTGCTTGTGCGGTGATTGCTTCGATGGCATACCTCTATCCCCGTTTCGTAAAACACATTATCAAGGATAATATGGACAAAACATACACAGTTACTATGTATGATCCGAAAGGAAAACAAATATCAGTGGGTGTAGGCGGCGACTATTTTATCGGTAATAGTGGCGATTTAGGTGCCTTAGGCGGCAGAAATAAAGAAGTCACTTGGGCTACGATTCTCGAAAAGGCTATGATTAAGTGGAATCAGATCTATCAAGGTAGTTCTAATGTAGGTGGTATCGGTACTGAATATGTTTCTGCTATCTTTACCGGCGACGGGGAAAGTGTAGGTTTCGGTGCAAATGCATTGATTGCCGAAGACTTGCAACGCGCGGTGGAAGTGTCGCTCAAACAAGGTAGACTGGTGATCGGTGGTTTTACAAGAAGCGGTGAACAGGTAGATCAAAACTGGCAGACGACCAGTGGGCATGCGTTTACGTTTATCTTGCCGGATGATAATACTCATCTTTTCAAGATGCGGAATCCTTGGGGAGGTACTACCGACGGTGTGATGAAAGTGAAGGATGACGGACGGATTCCGCCGATGATCGACTTACGTATTTGTGCGCCGGGAGCAGCCAAGAATTATGGAGTGGGACCGGACTTGGGAGGATATATACCTAATTTCTAATTTCAAATCTTAAAAGAAAAACATCATGAAGAAACTTATTTATATAATGTTGTCGTTGTGTTGCCTGGTTTTTTATAGCTGTGGCATGACGGAACCTTGGAAAGACTGGGAACATGAAGGTGACATGAGTGCAGACCGCTTGCGTCCTTCAGAAGTAAAAGAACTGCTGTGTGCGGCAGACGGATGGAAAATGATTTATCAAGGAATAACGTTCTACTTTCAGTTTGATGAAGAAGGAAATGTAGCATCGGATTCAGACGAAACGTTGTTGAAGAATGAGGTTGGAACAGATTATTCTCTGGATTTCCAAGGGGAAAAAGCGGTGTTGCTTACCTTGCTGAATGGAGGAATGCTACAATATTTGAACGAAAACTCGGAGACGACATTTGTCATTACGGGGTATTCTGATTCACAAATTACAGCTGTAGGACAGACGCATGGCAAAGAAATGATCTTGACTCCGGTCTCAACTGCAGCTTTGCAACAAGCTAAGGAGAGAAAACGATTGGCTATTATTGCTTACAATAAAGCACAGGCCATGGATTTGCTTAAAGGAGAGTTGAATAACGGTGTATTTCGTAGGTCATCCTCTTCTTTCCTTGCACACTATTTGATTATTTGCGACGAGAGCAATAATTGGAAAGTGAAGATTTCTGCAATAGATAACGGTGTGGTAAAACACACAGAGTATCCGATGATAATTGATACAACGAATGATGAAAATGCAGTGTTGACTTTGGGTAGCAATGTGACGGTAGATGGGATAAGTTTGAATAAACTCTATTATAACTATTTGAATGGTGAAATTGAAACTGACAATGCTAATGTTGTATGTGATACTCGGAAAGCCTCTGATATTGCAGCATGGTATGCAGATGGTTGGAAAACCCATATAGTAGATCAGGATGAGATTCATGCGGACTTTAAGGGAATCTTCCACTCTGGTGTGGAGTTTGATGATCGTAATCCGAGAAATTTGATTGCTTGTCCGTGGAGTGGTATGGGATCTTATATTGGCTTTGCGGTTACTAGATCGGAAGAGCATGCTACTGGTCGTATATTCATCAGCTTGGGCGAACCATATGATTTATTCGGATGGAATAATAATCCGGCTGATTATAACCGTGTACAGCAGGATTACAGTAAATTCCTCTCTTTCTGTGTTTCGGAAGACGGCTTCTATTGGAGTTATGATGACAACGACAATATGGTGTATGTGCTAAGTGCTACAGGTGAGCGTTGGTTTAGAATGAAGAAGTAACCAGTCTTTGAAAAAAGCAAGAAAGTAAACAGAACATAATCTCGATTACTTTCTTGCTTTTGTTTTTGTTTGTACTCTATTTGTATTTTTTATGGGCAATTATTTGATTATTAGTAATTTAATTTGTGCTCTGTTTGACTCCTAGTTCTCTACTCTGACATTCTCGTCCGGACGTGCTTTTTGTCACGTTAGAGTATAGTTATTAATTTTCTATTGCGTTAATTTGTAACGTGAATAATAACACTCGCTAATCTAATATTAATAGTTTAACTCTTAGTATCATGAATAAACAGAAACTACTGTCTATCACAATGACCCTGCTATTGGGAGTCTCTTCTGTTTTTGCACAAAAGCAACCGGTGGATTACGTGAATCCCCTGATGGGAACCGACTCCAAAATTTCGCTCTCCAACGGAAATACTTATCCTGCCATCGCACTTCCCTGGGGGATGAACTTCTGGATGCCGCAGACCGGAAAGATGGGCGACGGCTGGGCTTACACGTATGCTTCTGACAAAATCAGAGGTTTCAAGCAGACCCATCAGCCCAGTCCCTGGATCAATGACTACGGACAGTTCTCCATCATGCCGATGACCAAACAGCTGAAGATAGATCAGGACAGCCGTGCTTCCTGGTTTTCGCACAAAGCAGAGAAAGCAACTCCCTATTATTATAGCGTTTATCTGTCAGAGTATAACATGACAACGGAGATTGCCCCGACAGAGCGTTGTGCATACTTCCGTTTCACGTTCCCCGAAGCATCCGATGCTTATGTGGTAATAGATGCCTTCGACCGGGGTTCGTATGTGAAAGTGATTCCTGAGGAAAATAAGATTATAGGTTATACGACACGCAACAGTGGCGGTGTTCCACAAAACTTCAAGAACTACTTTGTGATAGAGTTCGACAAGCCTTTTACATTTAATAAAGTATGGGCGGACTACCATCTGGTAGAGACGCATCTTGAACTGCAATCCAATCATGTAGGTGCTGCCATCGGTTTTTCGACAAAGAAAGGCGAGCAGGTGCATGCCAAAGTGGCTTCCTCATTCATCAGCCCCGAACAGGCGGAACTGAATCTGAAAGAAATCGGAAACAAGACATTCGAACAGACCAAGGAAGCCGGACGTAAAGCTTGGAATGACGTACTGGGACGTATCAAAGTAGAAGACGATGATGAGAACCGGATGCGTACCTTCTATTCTTGTCTGTATCGTTCGGTATTATTCCCCCGTATGTTCCATGAAGTGAATGCGAAGGGTGAAACCGTACATTACAGTCCTTATAACGGTGAAATCCGTCCGGGCTATATGTTTACCGATACCGGATTCTGGGATACATTCCGTTGCCTGTTCCCCTTCGTCAATCTGGTATATCCTTCGATGGGCGAGAAGATGCAGGAAGGACTGTTGAATACATACCTTGAAAGCGGATTCTTCCCCGAATGGGCAAGTCCGGGACATCGTGGTTGTATGGTCGGAAACAATTCGGCTTCTGTAGTGGCAGATGCTTTCATGAAGAACGTGACCAAGGCAGATGCAGAGAAAATGTATGAAGGTTTGCTCAAGGGAGCCAACAGTGTGCACCCGAGAGTTTCTACAACAGGACGTCGTGGATACGAATATTATAATAAACTGGGCTATGTACCTTACGATGTGAAGATTAACGAGAATGCTGCCCGTACGCTGGAGTATGCATACGATGACTGGTGCATCTACCGTATGGGTGAAAAGTTAGGCCGTCCGGCGGAAGAACTGGAAGTTTATAAGAAAAGAAGCCAGAACTATCGCAACCTGTTCGATCCGGAGACTAAACTGATGCGCGGAAAGAATGCTGATGGAACTTTCCAGACTCCTTTCAACCCGTTCAAATGGGGAGATGCCTTTACCGAAGGAAACAGCTGGCACTATACGTGGTCTGTATTCCATGATGTACAGGGACTGGCCGATCTGATGGGCGGAAGAAAGATGTTTGTCAGCATGCTCGATTCAGTATTCAACCTTCCACCGATATTTGATGATAGCTATTATGGAGGTGTGATTCATGAAATCCGTGAAATGGAGATTGCTAACATGGGGAACTATGCGCACGGCAACCAGCCTATCCAGCACATGATTTACTTGTATAACTATGCAGGCGAACCTTGGAAAGCCCAGTACTGGCTGCGTGAAGTGATGAACCGCCTTTACTTTGCCACTCCCGACGGCTATTGCGGCGATGAAGACAACGGACAGACTTCTGCCTGGTATGTATTCTCGGCATTAGGTTTCTATCCTGTTTGTCCGGGAACGGATGAATATATTATAGGTGCTCCGTTATTCAAGAAAGCTACACTTCATTTTGAGAATGGCAATAGTTTGGTTATTGATGCTCCGAATAATAGTAAGAAGAATTTTTATGTCAATTCGATGAATGTCAATGGTGCTGATTACACTAAAAATTATCTCCGACACGAAAATTTGCTCAAGGGAGGTACAATCAGTGTTGAAATGAGCAATCAACCTAATCAGAATAGAGGAACTAAAGAAGAAGATATGCCCTATTCTTTCTCTAAGCAACAATAATCCTTGCGAGATAATTTACCCTAATCTTGGTTTGAGTCTTTCAGTATTGCACCGAAATGAACCAAATGAACATTTATTGAAACGCAGATTAACG
>ERZ1106919.968-NODE-968-length-20889-cov-4.904291_pt1 | contig 20889 bp, 19 predicted proteins | sample MGYA00403654_ERZ1106919 | MGnify/ENA primary metagenome ERZ1106919 (study PRJEB35170, sample SAMEA104062450) | human gut metagenome | biome: human gut; feature: human-associated habitat; material: faeces | place: Denmark | collected 2012-10-08 ... | reverse complement strand
GCCGCGCCGTCGTGACCGGCCGTCGCTCCGACAGCTCGCTGTACGACTACAACCTGGCCACCTACGATTCCGGCGACAGCTTCGACCAGAAGTCCTCCAACGGCTTCATCGACATCTATGGTCTGCCGAGCCGCGTGGCCGCAGCCCGCGACGTCAAGTTCGGCAACGGCATCGAGGTTCCGGAGAACAGCGTCGAGTAAGCATCATCCGGATTCACGTTGTGAATCGTCTTGATAATGGGGGAGAGCGTACCGTCGGGACCATCCTGACTGGTAAGCTCTCCCTCAGTCATATCTGCAAGGAGATTTGGAAAAACAATGACCGAGAGCACTACTAATGGTGAGCATCTTGCCCTGTGGGGCGGCCGTTTCAAGTCTGGTCCGTCGCCGGAACTCGCACGGCTGAGCAAGTCCACCCAATTCGACTGGCGACTCGCCGATGACGATATCGCCGGTTCGCGCGCCCATGCCCGTGCACTGGGCCGCGCCGGACTGCTGACCGCCGATGAGCTGCAGCGCATGGAAGACGCCCTTGACGAGCTGCAGCGCCGCGTGGATTCCGGAGCGTTCGCTCCGATCGAGGATGACGAGGACGAGGCCACTGCACTCGAACGCGGTCTACTCCAGATCGCTGGTGACGAACTCGGCGGCAAGCTCCGCGCCGGCCGTTCCCGCAACGATCAGATCGCCGCGCTCATCCGCATGTGGCTGCGCCGCCACAGCCGCATCATCGCCAAAATGCTGCTCGGTCTCGCCGCAACACTGATCGAGCAGTCCGAAAAAGCCGGTCGCACCGTCATGCCGGGACGTACGCATATGCAGCACGCCCAGCCAGTTCTGCTTGCCCACCAGCTCATGGCCCACGTGTGGCCGCTGCTGCGTGACGTGGAACGTTTCGCCGATTGGGATAAGCGCATCGACGCCAGCCCGTACGGCTCCGGTGCCCTCGCCGGCAACACCCTTGGCCTCGAACCGGTGGCTGTGGCCCGTGAGCTGGGCTTCTCCAAGGTGCCCGCCAACTCCATCGACGGCCCCGCCAGCCGTGATCTGGTCGCCGAATTCGCCTTCATCGCCGCCATGACCGGTGTCGATCTGAGCCGCCTGTCCGAAGAGATCATCATCTGGAACACCCAGGAATTCGCGTTCGTGCGTCTTGATGACGCCTACTCCACCGGCTCGTCCATCATGCCGCAGAAGAAGAATCCGGACATCGCCGAACTCACTCGCGGCAAGTCCGGACGACTCATCGGCGACCTGACTGGCCTGCTCGCCACCTTGAAAGGCCTGCCGACAGCCTATGCGCGCGACCTGCAGGAAGACAAGGAAGCCGTATTCGACCAAGTGGACACGCTTGAAGTGCTGCTGCCGGCGTTCACCGGCATGGTCGCCACCATGGTCTTCGACAAGGAACGCCTCGAAGCCGAAGCCCCGACCGGTTTCGCCCTTGCCACCGACATCGCCGAATGGCTCGTCAAGAACGGTGTGCCGTTCCGTCACGCGCACGAGCTTTCCGGCGCCTGCGTCAAGATTGCCGAAGACCGTGGCCAGGAGCTGTGGGATTTGACCGACGAGGACTTCATCAACGTGTTCAAGGACTTCCTGCCGGCGGACAAGGCCCCGCAGGTGCGTGAAGTGCTGTCCACCGAAGGCTCCGTCTCCGCCCGCAACGGCAAGGGAGGCACCTCCCCGCTGCGCGTGCGCGAACAGATCGTTTCCGCCAAGACCACCATCGAGCAGCTACGCGCTTTCGCCAACTCCGTGTCTGACGGTTCCGCATACAAGTCGCCCGAATCCCTGCTCAAGTAATCCCTATCAAGCAAGGAGCAAAAAGCGGTGCTGTTGACGCGCACGCAGATACGACGGCTGGTCTACGCGCACGGCCGGGAGATTCTGGAACATGACCACATGGCCATCGAAAGGGTCTGCTACCAGCATGGCGTGGTCACCACATTCGCCCATTCCATTCGTGTGGCTTGTCTGTCCGTCTGGCTGGCAGACAGACTGCACCTGTGGAATAGGGTTGATCTACATTCGTTGATTCGCGCCGCTTTGCTCCATGATTACTTCCTTTACGATTGGCATGACTGGGACAACGGCACCCATCGGCTACATGGATTCACACATGGTGAAACGGCCATGCGCAACGCCATACGGGATTTCAAACTCAACCAGATCGAACGGGACAGCATCGAACATCACATGTTCCCATTGACTCCCTATCCGCCGAAGTACATCGAAGGATACCTTGTCACCGCGGCCGACAAAATCAGCGCCACGAAGGAAACGCTCTCTTTCGATCGTTTCGACAAACCCGCATCCGGACAACCGATGGACAGGAGCTGATGGCTGTGGCGCTCACACTCGAATATTTGTTCCTTTGGTTCCTGTTGTACGCCTTTATCGGATGGGTGTACGAGTCGGTTCTCGTGTCCGTTTCGGAACGTCGATGGGTCAACCGTGGTTTCCTCAACGGGCCGTTGTGCCCAATTTACGGATGCGGCGCGGTGCTTGCGATCGTGCTGTTGCATGACTTCACGAATCCCATCGAGATTTTCCTTATCTCCTCATTCGGCGCGAGCATACTCGAATACATCACCTCTTGGGGCATGGAAAAGCTGTTCCACGCCAGATGGTGGGATTACAGCCATTACCGATTCAACATCCAAGGCCGCATCTGTCTGCTCGGCGCAATCGTATTCGGATTCGGCGGAGTATTGATCATCGATGTGGTCCAGCCGCAGGTCGAACGGCTCACCGCCATGATTCCGCTGCTTGCCGTGCACATGATATGCGCGGTCGCCGCCATCGTCGTTATCATCGACACCATCGTCACCGTGGTGGGCATCGTCGGCCTGTCCGAGCGTCTCGCCAAATTCAGCGAAGCGGTGCAGGAGCGTGCGGAGAAGGCCGGAGACTCCTGGCAGTGGGGCAAAGAGGAATTCCGGGAAAAGATGCATGATTTGTCGGAATCGTCGCAGGAACGTGTTGCCAATATGCGTCAGCTTGTCTCTTCCGCGTTGAATTGGCAGCAACGTCGTATGATCCGCTCCTTCCCACGCATGCGTTCCACGGACTCCACCAAATACAGCAAGATCATGGAAACCGTGCGTGAGATGCTGCGCCGAAAGTAAGTTTCCACCGGCCACACGTGTCGTATAGCATGTGTCCAAAAACGATTTGCCCCGCCAACCTGCGTTGCGCACGCTGACGGGCAAAATCCCTTTATGCATCACATCGGATAGGGGCTACGACACTTGCGATGTGGCCGACCCCTTGTAATCGGTGATGCCGGCACCAATGTTCGGATGCTGCGCCGAATACGCCTGGTCCACACAGTAGAACGCCAGAAGCACGACGGCCACAACGGTGAGCTTTCTTGTATCGATACGACTCAGCAAGTTGTCCAATGCAGGAGCCAGCAGATACACGATCGCCAAACCGCCCAAACCAAACGTCAGCAGACCCTCGGCACAGATACGACCATTGAGATTGAGAAAATAACCGGTGTAATCCCACCAGCGTTGTCCTCCGTGGGTCTTCTCCAGATACCAGGACGAGAAGTACTCCAACCCGCCACACAAGACCATGGCGGCCAGGAACTCGAACAAGGGCTTCTTCCTCAACTTCTTCAGCAGAATAAGGATAATCACTCCGCCGGTGCCATAGATCGGCAGCCATGGCCCATGCAGCGTGCCACGATTCACGAACGTTCCTTCGGAAATGAAGGCGAGGCTCACCTCCCATACCCATCCCACGAAACAGAAGATGAAGAACATCATGACCAGATTGACCAACGAATAGCTGCGATCGGAGCTGATGGTGCGGGATTCGCGGAACCGGAACGCCATCGGCGCCGGAGCCAGACGACCAGGATAGATAGTGCCGTCCAGAATCTCCCTGCCGGTATCGATCTGGTGCAGTTGCTCGCGATACTCCTCATACTTGGTCACCGACCGCGCATGCAGGATACGCACGCCCAACCATTCGGACAGGAACCCGACGAAACCGTTCGGCTTGTCCACCGGAACAAGATTGCTGGACAACTGCTCCACCGTTTCGGCAACATCACCATACGCGGCATGCAATGTCTCAGCGGAGGCCTTGCTGTGCAGGTATTCGTCGCTGAGCAGCTCGCTTCCCTCCAATCCCGAATCCTTGGACAATCCGCGCACATGCACGTAATATTCGACGAAAAACGCCGCGTTATAGCCGTTGGAATAGAAGATGCCGCTCAAACCGAGCGTGAACAGATTGAGCAGCGACCAGCCAAGGAACGACAGGTCGGCCACGAAACACTCCCACTTGTGACCCTTCATCATGCGCCTGGACAGGCTGATGGCCTCCCGTGCCCCGATATTCGGATTTTCGGCGACGATGTAGGGCACCATACGGTAGGAATACGGTTTGATGAACGCGCCGATGATGGTGAACGTCCACAGGAACAGGAACACGTTCTCGAGCAGCATCACCTTCGCCATCGACAACCATTTGCGCGTGGTGATCGGGTAGAGGAAACGGCTCACAGGAAGTTTGTCGTAGGTCCGCCCCTCAAGCAGCATGCGCATCATGACCACCCGGTATGTCTGCTGGACGAACAGCCATACGAAAAGGTAAACGGCCAGGGATACGACGATTGGTGCGGCCACGGCGACGCCGTCATTATGCACGATGGAATTGGCCGCATCGGCCATCGACAGAATGACCGAACCCGATGAGAACGAGTTGAGCAGAGACGCGAACACGCCGCGTTTACGCCCCATCATGGCATTGGTGTCGTTTTGCACGATCTGCTCCTGATTGTGCTCCACTTGCCTGCGTGCCTGGCTTTCATCGCCGACAAGCAGGTTCTCCAACACTTTCGACATGTTGTCGGATTGCGCTGTGCCATCCTCCTGCACGGTTGCGGACGGGGAACTGGCGTTCACCGACCATGTCGACGAACTGTAGGCGACACCGAACACCGAAGCGAACAGGCAGATGACGACTATCATCCAATAGTGTCTCTTATAGGCTTTCCTTGCATTGGCCTTCATGCCTTTGCGATCCATGCAGGCCTCCCTTCTTCTCGTCGATGAGATTCCATTTTCGATTTTAACCGGCATGTTCCGTGATCGCTTTGATAAAAACATGGAAAACGGCACACGCGGCTGTCTGTGTCTTCTGCGAAACTGTAGGGTGCGTAAAACGCGGTAATGTCCACAATTCGATAGGGAGAAAGCACAGTTATGGCTCACGTCATCGATTTCAAGGAGGCCGGTTTCGATTCCGTCCTCGATGAACTGGAATGGCGCGGGTTGATTTCCCAGTCCACTGACAGGGATCGACTCGCCGAAGCGTTGAACGGAGAGCCCATCACCTATTATTGCGGCTTCGATCCGACCGCCGCCTCCCTGCACATCGGCAACCTCGTTCAGCTCATCAACATGCGCCACCTGCAGGCCGCAGGACACCATCCGATCGCGTTGGTCGGCGGCGCCACCGGCCTGATCGGAGATCCGCGCCAGTCGGGCGAACGCACGCTCAACCCGAAGGACGTCGTGGCCGGCTGGGCCGATCGTCTGAAGAAGCAGATCGGCGGCATCCTCGAGACCGAAGGCAGCAATCCGGTGCGTTTCGTGTCCAACTACGATTGGACCGCTTCGATGAACGTCATCGACTTCCTGCGTGATGTCGGCAAGAATTTCCGTATGGGCACCATGCTCGCCAAGGACACCGTGGCCCGTCGCCTCAACTCCGAGGAAGGCATCTCCTTCACCGAGTTCAGCTACCAAGTGCTTCAGGGCAACGACTTCCTGCACCTGTTCGACGAGTACCATTGCGTGCTGGAGATCGGCGGCTCCGACCAGTGGGGCAACCTCACCTCCGGTCTGGATCTGATCCACAAGGTGCGCGGCGTGGACGTGAACGTGTTCACCAGCCCGATCATCACCGACGCGCAGGGCAAGAAGTTCGGCAAGTCCGAAGGCAACGCCGTCTGGTTGGATGGCACGATGCTCAGCCCCTACAAGTTCTACCAGTTCTGGTTCAACCGTCCCGACAGCGAGATGGAGAACCTGCTCAAGGCGTTCACCTTCCTGCCAAAGGCCGAAATCGAACGGCTTATCGAGGAAAGCAAGACCAATCCGGGCGCGCGTGAGGCGCAGCGCACCCTCGCATGGGAGGTCACCAGCTTCGTGCATGGCGAGGAAGCCACTCGCCAGGCCATCGAAGCTGCCGGCGCGTTGTTCGGACGTGGCGGCGATCTGGCGGACATCGACGAGTCCACGCTTGAGGCCGCTATCGACGGCATGAAGGTCGATGGGGAATTCGCCAAGGTCGCAGCCGGCGACCGTGTGGCCGAGGCTGGTATGAAGGCAGGCCTGTTCAAGTCGATTTCCGAGGCGCGCAAGACCATCAAGTCCGGTGGCGTGTACCTCAACAACACGCGCGTGGAGGATGAGGAACAGACGTTGCAGGACGGTGACTTCCTGCATGGTCGTTTCGTGCTCATCCGCCGCGGCAAGAAGGCGCTCGGCGTCGTCGAACAGGCGTGAGACGCATAGGTAATCGTAAGTAAATAATCGCAAGTATCTCAAGACCAATAAGGAACAGCATGGCAGAAGAACAGCGCGGATCGCGCGGCAAATCCTACGGCAACCACAAGTCCTACGGCTCGGGCAGGCCGGGTAACCGCGGTGGCAAGGGATTCAAGCCGCGCGGCAACGGCGGCAAGTCCTACGGACACAAGTCCGGCGGCTTCCACAACGATGACCGTAAGGGCGGATATCGCAAGGGCAATGGCGGCGGATACCGTCGTGGCGACCGCGATTTCCATCGCGACGGCGAAAGCGAAGGCCAGGAGCGTCGTTTCCACAACGGTCCGCGCAAGTTCAACCGCGATGGCGAGCGTCGTGACGACCGTCGCGGCGGCTATCGCGGCAATCGCGGCGACAATCCGCGCTACCAGCGTGATGGCGAGCGTTCCGGTTTCCGCCATGATGACCGTCGCGATGGCGAGCGTCGCAATTTCCGTCATGACGGTGACCGTCGTGACTTCCGCCGTGACGATGGTGAGCGTCGTGGCGGCCGCAACTTCCACAAGGACGGCGATCGCAGAGACTTCCGCCGCGATGACCGCCGCGGGGAGCGCCGTGATGGCGAGCGTCGTAATTTCCGCCGTGACAACCAGCGTCGTGACTTCCACAAGGATCGCGATCAGCGTCCGGAAGGCGAGGAGCGCCGCGAATTCACCCGTGAAGAGAAGATGGAGTACCGCGAGGCGAAGCGTGGTGAATATCTGTCGAAGCCGCGTCGCAATTCCGACGGCACGATGAGCTTCCCGTCGCAAAACCCGTACACGCATCGTCGCCCGGGCGAGCCGAAGATGCCGAAGGGCATCGAGTGGAGCATGCTGTCCACTGATGACCGTGAGCGTCTGCGTGGCCTGTCCAAGGAACATGCGGAGAACATCGGCCTGCACATCCTTGCCGCCTACACGCTTGAGGAAAGGGATCCGGAGCTGGCGCTCGAACATGCCAAGTGGGTGGCGCATCAGGCTTCCCGTATTGATTTCGCGCGTGAGACCCTTGCGTTCGTGGCCTACCGTCAGGGCGATTACAAGCTGGCCCTGCGTGAGTTCCGCACCGCGTTCCGCATGAACGGTTTCCTTGACTATCTGCCGTTCATCGCCGACTGCGAGCGTGGCATGGGCGAGCCGAAGAAGGCCATCGAAACCGCCATGAGCGATGACGCGAAGTATCTGCGCGGCGAATCCAAGGCCGAGATGTTCCTCGTGTACGCGGGCGCGCTGGGCGACCTCGAACTGTGGGATAAGGCCATTGAGATCGTGCATACGCTGGGCCGTTCCAAGGGCTTGGCCGGCGAATACCGCATGCGTGCGGTGCAGGCCGAACAGTACTTCCTCGAGCAGGCCGGACGCTCCGATGAGGCCGTGGCTCTCGACCAGCTGCTTGACAAGCTTGAGCTGCAGTACGCCGATGCCGAAGAGGACGAGACCTCCGACGATCTGGTCATCGAATACGACATGCAGGAATTGAACGACGAGCTTATGGACAAGCTCGGCATTTCCGAAGATGACGCCCAGTATGCGCCGGAAGACGAGGATGAGGACGATTCCGAGGCCGTCGACGAGAACGGCGAGACCAACGATGAGACCCAGCTTGATGCCGAAGCGGCCAAGGAAGGCGCCGAGTCCGACGACGAGCCTGCCGGTGACGGCGAAAACGCGGGCGACTCCGAAGACGACCAGACTGAGGATGAGGTCGAATCCGCAGCCGATTCCGACAACGAGTGAGGTGCGGCAAAACAATGCTGAAATCCACAACCCGTCCGCTGAGCGAAGCCTACCAGCTGGCGCTGCTTGATCTTGACGGCGTGGTCTACCGTGGCAAGAATCCGGTGGAACATGCTGCAGAGAGCATCCGCAAGGCCGAAGGCCTCGGCATGACGGTGGAATACACCACCAACAATTCCTCCCGACTGCAATCCGTGGTGGCCGACCAGCTTAAAGGCTTCGACCTTGACGTCGAACCATGGCAGGTCATCACCTCGTCCGTGGTGGCTGCCCGCATGGTGGCCCGTGCGGTGCCGCAAGGTGCGAAAGTGTTCGTGCTCGGCGCACAGCATCTGCGTGAGGAAGTCGCCAAGCAGGGTCTTGAGGTGGTTGATTCCGCCGAAGACAAGCCGGTCGCGGCCATCCAAGGCTGGTACCCGGACATGTCTTGGAACCAGATGGCGCAAATCGCCTACGCCGTAGAACAGGGCGCCACGTATTTCGTGACCAACCGCGACCTGACCATTCCGCGTGAGCTGGGCATCGCCCCCGGTTGCGGTTCCATGATCATGGCCGTCATCAACGCCACTGGTGTGGAACCGGTTTCGTCCGCAGGCAAGCCGGAATCCGCCATGTATGACGAAGCCCGACTGCTTGCCGCGCATGATGGTGCCGAACCAGTGGCCAAGGAAGCATGCCTCGCCATCGGTGACCGTCTCGATACCGATATCGAAGCCGGCAATCGTGGCGGCTATGATTCCCTGGCCGTGCTGACCGGCGTCACCAATCCGCATGAGCTGATGTTCGCTCCGGAGCATCTGCGTCCGACCTACATCGCCAAGGACCTGACCGGACTTAACGAGCCGGCCCCCGAAGTCGTGCATGAGGCTGGCGCTTGGAGCTGCCGCGACGTGCAGGCGTGCGTCGACGGCGATCGTCTTTACGTCACCGACATCACCAGCGTCGACGGTCTTCGTGCGGCCTGCGCCGCCATGTGGGATGCGGCGGATCGCGGACACAGCGTCGACGGCATGATCGTGCCGGAATTCCGAATCGCCTGATTGCCGCACGTGCGTATGCGCAACATGAATGACGATTCCGGTGCCGTCGTCCGACTCGACATCGCGCTGGTGGAGCGTGGCGTCACGGACAGCCGCTCCAAAGCACAACGGCTGATCGAATCCGGCAAGGTCCGGGTGAACGGCATCGTCGCATCCAAAGCGTCGCTCAAAGTCACGGCCGCCGACACGCTTGATGCCGATCTGGGAGACGATTACGTCTCCCGTGGAGCCTACAAGTTGGTCGGCGCGTTCGACATGTTCTCCCAGACGGGCCTGCGTTCCGCGGAAGGATTCGATTGCCTCGACATCGGCGCGTCCACCGGCGGTTTCTGCGACGTGCTTCTGCGACGCGGTGCCGCGCATGTGATCGCGCTCGACGTGGGGCACGGCCAGCTTGACCCGCGCATCGCAGGCAACGAGCGCATCATCGAAATGAGCGGCGTCAACATCCGCGACGTCGAAGCGGATGATCTGCCGTACCGGCCAAGCATGATCGTATCCGACGTGTCATTCATCTCGTTGACATACGTGATTCCCGTCATCGCGCGCATCGCCGCGCCCGGCGCACACGTCGTGCTGCTGGTCAAACCGCAGTTCGAAGTCGGCAAAGGCAACCTCGGCAAAAACGGCATCGTGGAAAGCGAAACCTTACGCAAACAGGCGCTCGACACCGTCACCGCCTGCGCGAAAGCCAACGGACTGGATGTACGCGCCACGGCGGTCTCACCGATCGAAGGCACGCACGGCAACATCGAGTATCTGCTGTATGCAGTGGCGTAAACCGTTCTCCGCCAATCGATAGCGTAAAAATGAAAGGCCGGCGGCCCATATGAAAAATCCCATATGGACCGCCGGCCTTTTGCATGTTCCGTGGGCCTAGCCCCTCAAAAACTTGTCGATCTGATCCTGCTTGCCCATGATGATGAGCTCGTCGTTACGGTGCATAATCAGCTCTTTCGAACCGTATTCGAATTCCTTGCCCGGCGATTTGACACCGACCACGGTGATGCCGAACCGTTCATGTACGCGCGCATCCTCGATGGAGTAACCGACGACATGCGGGGGAGTGTGGATCTTCACCACGCTGTACGCGCCTTCAAGCTCGATGTAGTCCAGATAGTTGCCGGACACCAAGTGCCCTACGCGTTTGCCGGCATCGGTCTCCGCGTTGATGATGTGCCGTGCGCCGATACGCTGCAGAATGCGCGCATGCTCCTTGGACACCGACTTCGCCCAAATGTCGGAGATGCCCGCGTCCAGCAGATTGCCGGCGGTGATGACGGACGCTTCGACGCTGTCGCCGATGGCAACGACCGCCGTATCGAAATCGGAGGCGTTGATCTGTTCCAACGCCATCACATCGGTCATGTCGGCCTGCACGGTGGGAATCTGCGACGACCAGCGGTTCACCAGTTCGCCGTCCTTGTCGACGGCGAGCACATCCTGTCCCATCGTATCCAATGTGGTGGCTACGGAACTGCCGAAACGGCCGAGTCCTACCACAAGAACGCTTCTGGTGTTGTTAGCCATGATTGTTCGCGTACCTTTCGATGTTCTGTTCCGGATTCAAGTATAGGAAGTTGCGGGTATAGAAACCGTATCGACGAATCCGCTCAGCCGACCACGATCTGCTCGGTGGGGTAGCGGACCGGCTCCACATTGCGCGGCCTGGAGATCGCGTAGGCGATGGTGAGCGGACCGAGCCTGCCGATGAACATGGTCGCGGCGAGAATGTACAGGACCGCTGGACTAGAAGCGCTGGCCACGCCGACCGAATAGCCTCCCAGACCGAACGCCGAGCAGGTGTCGAACAGCGCGTTGCTCAGCGAGCATCCGGTGATGGCCATCAATGTCATGGACACTATGGTGACGAGTGCCAGACATGAGGTGGTGACGGCCACGGCCGTCATGACGGCTTGCGAATGGATGCGACGATGGAATGCGTTGACGTCATGGCGTCCGGTGAACGCGGCGCGGCAGGTCAACAGAATCACGGCGAATGTGGTGACGCGGATGCCGCCTGCGGTCGAAGTGCTGCCGCCGCCGATGAACATGACGATGGACAGGAACACCTTCGTCGCGTCGCTCACGCCCGGCATCCATGACAGGTCGAAGCCGGAGCTGCGGGGCATGACGGCCGCCACCATCGCATGCCACAACCGCGGTTCCACGCCTTCGGTGGCGAACAGCAGTTTGTTGTTCCATTCCATGAGGAGGAACCAGGTGAACGAGGCGAGCACGATGCAGAACGTGGTGGTCAGCGTGAGCTTGGTATGCAGGCTCCAACGCTTCGGCGGACGATGGTTGCGCCATGAGCGCATGAGGTTAAGCAGGACGGGAAAGCCGAGCGTGCCGCAGAACGCGCTGACGAGGATAGGCAGGCCAACAGCCCAATTGTTGACATGCAGGCCGGCGCCGTCAGGGGTGAAGCCGGCGTTGTTGTATGCCATGACCGCGAAGAACAACGATTCCCACAGCGTGTGCCGCACATTGCCATGATTGACTTTGTACAGGCCGGGGAACAGCGCCACGAACGTGATGCCTTCGATGGTGAACGCGGTGGCGATGACCACGGTGAGCACGCCCTTGATCTCGCCGAGTTTCGTGGTGCCCAGCTCGTTGGCCGTCAGCAGCTTTTGCGTGGCCTTGAGATGGTGGTTCACGGCCAAGGCGATGAGTGAAGCGAACGTCATGACACCCAAGCCGCCCATCTGCACGGAGAAGATGAGCACGGCCTGGCCGAAAGCGGACCAATGCGTCGTCGAATTGACGATGGAGATGCCACACGTCGAAATCGCGGAGATCGCGGTGAAGAACGCGGTGGTGAATGTCGTTTGCTCGCCCTTCGGCGTGGCGGTGGGCGTGAGCAGGAGCAGCGTGGACAATGCGCCCAACATCATGAAGTACAGGATGGTCAGACGTCCGGGATGTGTGGTGAGTCTGTGCATTAGGCTGCGCTTGCGCGGCTTGCGCTCCTCCGCCATGGCCTTCTCGAACGTGTCCCCGGAGAACCACCAGGCATAGCCATGTGAGGCCTCGCGATTGGAGGAGGACTCGTCGAAGACGAGGTTGGACATGCTGTTCCTCGCTCCTTGTCTGTATAAACGGTCTTCGTTTCCTTGAGCTATTGTAGACGGTAGTGTGACGAACGGTGCAGAGACATACCATTCGGCCTGTTCGGCGGATTCGTGGGAAAACGACGAACAGGTTTTGCGGGTGGGATGTACGTGGCTCGTGAACGAACGGAAACGTCTGCGGCGTGTCCGGACACCCGCTACCGCCATTCGTTCATTTGTTCGATTACAATGGTAGGCATCGGCGTCCGTCGAGGACGTGGTATGTACGAGAGTTCTCGGAAAGGGCTTGCGATGCACGGTACCCGGCATGCGGTGGTAGTGACGCATACACGTCTGCGTGAAAGCGGCACGGTGGTCGAAGAAGCCGTCGAACAGCTGCGGCGCGCCGATTTCGAAGTGACGATCATCGACAATATCGAAGCGCCCGATTTCGGCAGCAAGACGCCAGTAGTGCCGAAAAACACGGAAATCGTGGTCGTGCTTGGCGGGGACGGTACCATTCTGCGCGCGGCCGAACTGGTTCATTGCACTGAAGTGCCCATCCTCGGCGTGAACCTAGGGCATGTCGGCTTTCTTGCCGAATTTGAAAGCTTCCAGATGAGCGAGGCGATCCGTCGGATCGCCGACCACGACTATTCCATCGACGAACGTATGATCGCCCACGTCGACGTATGGCTGCCGGGCGCGACGGAACCCATCGAGGACTGGGCGTTGAACGACATCACTTTGGAACGTGCGGACCGTGGCAAGATGGTGGAATTGTCCATCCGTGTCGACGACGTGGAGATGAGCTCATTCGGTTGCGATGGCGTGATCGTATCCACGCCGACCGGTTCCACCGCCTACGCGTTTTCCGCGGGCGGGCCGATCATGTGGCCGAATGTGAAAGCCTTGCAATTGGTGCCGTTGGCGGCGCATGCGTTGTTCGCACGTCCGCTCATCATCGGTTCCGGCTCCACGTTCGCCATCGACATTCTCGAGGATTCCACGTCGGATGGCTGGATCTGCTGCGACGGCCGTCGTCAACGCGCACTGCCCAAAGGCACACGTGTCGAAGTGCGTGAATCGAAATGCACTTTGCGATTGGCTCGTTTGTCTGGCGTGCCGTTCACGAACCGGCTCGTCACCAAATTTGATTTGCCTGTCGTCGGCTGGCGCGAGCAGGCGCGCAAAACCGGTGGCATACATCATGGGCAATCGTTCCCTAGAACCGGCAAACCGGAAAGCGGGAAGTGACCGGGCATGCTGGAAGAGCTTGAGATTCACAATCTCGGTCCGATTCGTTCCGCTCTGATCGCCCCGGCAGGTGGTATGACGGCGATCACCGGTGAGACGGGAGCCGGCAAATCGATGCTGCTCAGTGCGATCCGACTGATTTCCGGCGGTCCCTCCGACGGCGGCCGTGTTTCCGTCGGCGCTCAGGAGGCGTGGGCGCAGGGCGTGTTCGAAGTCGCCTCGTCGCCGGCCGCGGTGGCCGCCGCACGGGAGGCGGGTTTCGAGCCAGAGGACGGCGAACTGTTCCTGTCGCGCAAAGTGCCCGCTTCCGGACGATCCCGCAGCATGCTGTCGGGACGTAGCGTGCCGCGTTCCGTACTCGCCTCCGTCGCCGCCGAATTGGTGACGATCCACGGCCAGGCCGACCAGTTACGTATCGCGACCGTTTCGCGGCAGCGTGAATTCCTGGACCGCTACGCGGGGGATGAAGTGGCGTTGGCCGCCTACGGCAAGACGTGGAACGCGCTACGCGCAATGGACGAGCGTTTGGAAAGGCTCAGCAGCCAGGAATCGTCCATGCGCCAGCAGGCGGATTACCTGCGTGAGTCAATCGAACGCATCAACCGGGTCGACCCGCAGCCGGGGGAGATGGACGAATTGCGTGCGCGCCGCGACCGCATCGAAAACGCGGCCGAGATCGCCGAAGGCGTGACGCGAGCGTTGGGCGCGTTGGACGCCTCGCAGGTGGTGGACGATGTCGAATCGTCCAGCGCGGCCGATTTGATCGACCATGCTTCGCAGGCGTTGCGCGCCATCCATGTGGAAGGCGTGTTCTCCGAACTCGCCGACCGGCTCGACTCCATCAGCACCGATTTGTCCGACGTGGTGTTCAGCCTGTCGGGAGAAGTGGACAACGAAGCGAGTATGGAGGATTTGGACGCCATCAACGGGCGCATCCACGAGCTGGACGAGCTGACCCGCCGATGGGGGCCGGAATTGTCCGACGTGATCGCATGGCGAGACAAGGCCGTATACGATCTGGAGGATCTGGACGCCTCCCCGGAAAAGGTCGAACAGCTGGAAGCCAAACGGGCGCAGTTGCTTAACGCGGCGAAAAAAGCCGCGCAGGCTGTAAGCAAACGGCGCAGGACCGCGGCCAAGGAGCTTGCTTCCAAAGTCACCGCCGAACTTGACTCGCTGGCCATGGGCACTTCGAAACTTGAGATTCGCGTGGCCGAACGCGAACAGTTGGACGCCACCGGAGCGGACGACATCGAATTCCTCTTCACCCCGTTCCCCGGCTCCCCGCAACTGCCGATGGGCAAAAGCGCATCCGGCGGCGAGCTGAGCCGTCTGATGCTCGCGCTCGAATTGGTGGCCGCTGAAAAGCATGTCGTGGCCGGCGGAACCGTGCCGCCGATGACGTTCATCTTCGATGAGGTCGACGCCGGCGTGGGTGGCAAGGCCGCTGTGGAGCTGGGTGCCCGCTTGGCCAAACTCGCCCAATCCGCGCAGGTTCTGGTCGTCACGCACCTGCCGCAGGTCGCCTCCTGGGCGGACGAACAGTATGTGGTTGCCAAAGGCGAAACCAAGGATGGTTCCATCGCCACCACCATCAGCCAGGTGCGCGGGGATGAGCGCGTGCACGAAATCGCCCGCATGCTGTCCGGCAGCGAAAGCGAAACATCTCTGGAACATGCCGAGGAACTGCTCAAATCGTCGGTGCTTGACTGACGGCGGATTCAATCGTAAAAAGTAATCGCAAATCGCAAAAGCGGTAATTGCAAAACAAAGGAGCCGATATGACACAGGAAACCAAGGCGAACCAAGGCAAAGGCGCCATCTTCGACCTTGACGGCACGCTACTCGACTCCATGGGCGTGTGGGATCAGGTGGACGTCGACTTCCTTGCCAAACGCGGCATCGAGGTGCCGGACGACTACATGCAGAAGGTCGCGGCCATGCAATTCCGCCAGATCGCCGAATACACAATCGCACGATTCGGCCTGTCGGACACTCCCGAAGCGTTGATGGAGGAGTGGGACCATATGGCACGTGTCATGTACGCCACGGTGGTTGAAGCCAAACCGTATGCGCGCGAATATCTGGAATCGTTGAAGGCGAGCGGCGCGAAACTGGCCGTGGCCACGTCATTGCCACCGATGTTGCGAGAGCCGGCTATGAGGCATGTCGGCATTTTCGATTATTTCGACGAGGTGGTCAGTGTCGACGATGCGGGCGATATCGGCAAGGACAGGCCGGACGTGTACCTGCTGGCCGCGTCGAGGCTCGGTATCGAGCCGACCGACTGCACCGTATTCGAGGATCTGCTCGTCGGCATGCGCTCGGCCAAGTCCGTCGGCATGCGGGTGTGGGCCATGCATGACGATTCGTCCGATGCTGATTGGTCGGCGATTTGCGCTCTGGCGGATGGTGTCATGTTCGACTTCCACGACGCGCCTGCCGTATTGTAGGAACCGGTGTCGTACGGGGATATATGCATTTGGGGCTTTCCGTTGATTCGGAAGACCCCAAATCCGTTCTCCATAAGAGTCTACCGGTTGGCTCGGTTCAGATGTCCTTGCTACCGTAAATATGCAGCGATATCTTGCTGGAGAACGCCAAGGCGAGTACGTCGATGATCAAGAATGCTGCTAATGCAATGGCTTGGTGCCGGCTGATCGCCTCGGCCAGCTGTTCGACGGTCTTTTCGAATTCCGGCAATGCCTTGCGCAGTCCGATGACCGTGCCCACGATCACGCCGATGCTCAGAATAATGGCGGCCATGGCACGATAAGGGGAGAACCGGTACAGGAACGGCTGCACGATGGTGTTGAGTAGCACGAGGGTCAGCACGGTCATCGCGGCGAAACCGATCGCATCCGTCACTTTAACTGGCTCGTGCATGATGATGCTGGCGCAGGCGATACTGACGGCCACTTCCAATCCCGCCACCAGATCGCAGACGATAAGGAATGCGAATCGTCCGAGGATCTGGTGGTTGCGGTTGATGGGCACGATGCCGTTCATCCAATGATGGTTGTTCATTTGTTCATAGGAGAACAGGGTGATATTAAGCATCAGGAAGCCGGAGGCCGCCCCGCCGATGACGGCTCCCGCAACGCTGTCGAGAGTGGACCCTGTGGCCGCCATCAGGCATGTAACACCTGGAGCGTACGCGAAGAAGATGGCTAGGTACGACCGCCCGTAGCTGATGGTGCGGTTCCAGTCCAAGGAAATCTGCCTAAGGATGGCGGTCATGGCGTTCGCGTTCGCTGTCGTGTTCATCGTACGTCTCCTTTGTTGGTATTGCCGATTGCCGTATGTTCCGCGGTGTTGGTCAGTCTGATCACATCCTCAATCGAAGCGTGCTGTGTCAGGAGACCGTCGGTGCCGCCGATGTGTGGGATGTCCTGCGTGCGGACCAACGCGTCGAAGCCAGTTGCGTATGTGCGGATGCCGACCATTGCCCGCTGTAGACCATCCGTAAGTTCATCCGGCCCGCCCTTGACCAGACGGAACGCGTCTTCGAACTCGTCTTTCGGCCCGCTGTAATACAGCATGCCGTGCGTGATATACGTGAGGAAATCCGCGCAACGCTCCAAATCGGCGGTGATATGCGTGGAGAAGATTACGCTGTGTTCGCCATCCGCAACATAATCGGACAGGATGTCCATGAGCTCGTCGCGGGACAGTACGTCCAGACCGCTGGTCGGCTCGTCGAGAATCAGCAGTTTCGCATCGTGGCTCAACGCCACGGCGAGCATGAGCTTCATCTGCATGCCGCGCGACAGGTCCTTGATCTTCTTGTTCCGTCCGAGTCCGAACCGTCTGAGGTATGCGTCGAACAGATTGTGGTCCCACAGCGGGTACATTGGTCTGCTTGTCCGTTCCACCGCGTCGACCGTCATGTATTCGATGAAATAGCTGCTGTCGAGCACTACGCCCAGCTGCTCTTTGGCCCGCTCCTCATCGGCCATCGCGTCAAGGCCGAGCACTTCGATTCGTCCCGCGTCTCGCGTGGTCATATTGAGGATCAGTTTGATCAACGTGGATTTGCCGGCTCCGTTCGGACCGACCAGACCCATGATGTAGCCGGACGGCAGGTCGAAGGTCACGTCATCCAATGTGAAGCCGGAATCATAATGCTTCGTCAATCCGGTTACGCTCAAGGCCAAGGTTGGCCGTGTTCCTTGGGGGAGTGAGGAATCGTTCATGATTGTTCCCTGTACGCTTTCTCGAACATGCCAAGCAGATCAAGCAGGTTGATGTCGGCGGCTTTGGCCTCGATGGAAACTTCACGGAGCTTGTCCATGATGCGTTCACGCGCACGTTCCTTCATGAGTTCGTTGCCTCGTTCCATCACGAATGTGCCTTTGCCCTGTACATTCTCCACGAGCCCCTCGTCGGCCAGTTCGTTATACGCTCTGGTCACGGTGAGCACGCTGACGCGCAGTTCCTTGGCGAGCTTGCGCAGTGAGGGAAGCGCCTCGCCTGCCGTAAGCTCACCCGACATGATCACGGACCTGATTTGGCTCTTGATCTGTTCGTAAATCGGTTCTCCGGACACGGATGAGATGATCAGCTTCAATCTGTGCCTCTTTTTCTGTATATTCCGTAGGTGATATATCTCCCAGCTGAACAGTTAGATGCAAACTGTTCAGCTGTTATATATAACAGTAACACAGAAAACCCGTACTGTTATTGCATGTCGCATAACAGTACGGGTTCTGTTGGAATATAAGGAAATCCGCCGCTCCATGAACGCCTCTTGCGGTCGGCGATTGACGGAAGCGACATTTACTTGCGTTCGCGGATTCCCGTATGGACGGTTATACGCGAGTCGGATGGATGATACGGCGGAAACACAGGTAGATCAGCCACGCCAACGGCATGATCGTCAACATAGGCAATGTAGGGAACCGGCGATGAGTCCCACTTCAGTCATGATTGCGATTTGCTTCGCACCGAAGGAGAGAGCGTCCCTTTTGGTGCGATCCGTCGCTTGGGTGGTGTTGCTATCTTGCTGCATGATTGTTTATTAGGGAAACCGTCTGTTATTCCATTCCCTTATAGAGTTCTTTGGCGAGATCAACCAGTGACTTGTCTGAGCCTGCTGGGCCAATAAGACATGCGCCGCATGGCAGTCCATCTGCTGTTTCCAATGTCGCGTATCGTCCGTTCATAATCGGGCAGTTGTTGAAACATCGACAGATCAATCAGACCGTGAACGCCTTTGGTGATGTCAACGGCTTGCGTCACGTCGAAGTCGATGGCGGCCGACAGCAGCAGGTACACTTGTTGACGTGGCATCTCGAACATGGCGGTAATCATATTGATGGCGTGTTCGACGCTTTGCGATAATGCGTCATCCAGCGTACTGCTGAAACCCATTGGAATCAGCGTGCCATGACTGATCGCAAATGGCGGATCCGTGCGTCCGAACAGTCCGTTTGGCTTCGGCTGTTGGCACTACCTGCGCGCGAAGTGTAGCTCTGAGTGACGCTTCCAATGCGGTGAGCGACACTTCGCCATCGTCTTGGGCAAAATGCTGATCGTCGATGTATAATCCTGCGCCTTCAATCTGTACTGGCAGAAATAGCGTGGACTCAACGGTGAGATTGCGTAAATCGATATTGCCACCATAATCTGCAGGTGGAATGGAGCTTGGACGCTGATTACTGGCGGTGGTCGTCCATGATTCCCAGAAATGGATGCATCGGGAAACATATCGTCGACGCCGGCTCACTGCTTGTGTTTGCGGTGTGCGGCGTTTGAACTGGAAACCATGCCGTTTCGGTTTCAACATCCGCTCGGCAGAACTGACCGTAGTTGCCGTCGAAATCTACGGTCTGCCGCCAATGATCGTGCGGGAAATCACGCCATCCAGTTTGGCACCATCGAACGCAATAATGGGATTGCGTCCCAACAACGCATTCGCATCGACAACAAACTGACGGTTGAGATTTACCATTACCAGATTAGCCCTTTTGCCGGGGATGATAGCACCACCGCCTCGGGGTTTCAGTGCATATGCGGCTGGGGCTTTTCGCGCACTTTGGCGGTGAAGTAGTCCGCTTCCACCTTCCATACGGTGACGGCGCGTACCTGCTGGTCGGTGAACTCCACATGTTCCATGCCGGCCTGCTGTTTCATCAGCAGTGCGAGCCCCTGGCGCGCCTCGTCAAGATTGTCGATGATGGACGCGGTACCATTGCCAACGATCGACTTGAACGCCTCGCCCCAATTGCACAGCGTGCGCCCCTCGACCACCTCGCAGTCAGTCGCCATTTCGAATGCTACAGGAAGCGCGTTGCCCGCGGCCTTGACAGCGTCCATCTTGCGTCCGGTCGCAGAACCATGGAAATACAAGGTGAGATGATTGGATTCCGTGTCGAACGCGTATCCGAAATTCAATGGCACGATGGTGATGCCCTCCGCATCGGTGTACGCAAGACTCACGATCTTGCATGTTGCGATAATCGCCTCGACCTGCTGCGGATCGGCCACCTCACGGTCGGCACGCCTCATCATGCGATGCCTTCCCGCAACTGTCTGCTCATCATTACGACGCGTCACCATGGCACGTCCCTCTCTGCTGGATTTACACACCCAGCCTACCGGCTCCCTCAGCCGATGCTGTATACGCCGGAACCATCATCCCACCAAGCATGATCCACCGGCTCCGGCTGCACAAGACGCTTCGGTCCCTTCAGCATTTCAATCGCCTTCAACTCCAAACGTTCACGCTCCTCAGCCAACGCACCGCCAACATCTGCGCCTCATCAACCACCGCAACGGAGCGCAATGCACATCAGAATGAGCACGCTCCAACGTCTGCAACGCATCATGAGTCTTACCAGAATTCGTAGGCCCAACATGTAAAACCACCCGCCGACGCGCAGCACGCGTTCGCGGATGTCGGTTTTCTGGGGATGTGTTCGCTAGTGTGAAACTGGTAGGATGATGGGGAGGTCGTCCATAGGAGGGTGGCTTTTCAGCTTCTGTTGCATGGTTGATGCTTGGCGAGGTGATATGCGATATCTTACGAATACGGGCAGGTAAGTGAGAAGACCGCTCAAGTGGGAGAATTCATTAAGCTCATCTCCGACGCTGGTGATAATCCTCGCTTTGCGGTGGCGGATGCTAAACAGTTGCTTAAACTTTATGAGGAGCAGTACGCTTACTTGGGAGACACTCTAGTAAATCAGATTGCAAAGCTCCTTGGTGGGATTTCCGATGATGCTGTTGTTGGCGAAGAGAAA